>JGI24721J44947_10007079_pt1 | contig 14916 bp, 18 predicted proteins | sample YelNatPaOPGAMG01_FD_44947 | JGI IMG/M metagenome (IMG submission 44947)
AAGCCGCAAAAGAGTTAATTAGAGCCTAGGAAAAGTGAGAAGATAGCCCCGCGGTAGCTCAGCCTGGTAGAGCGTCCGGCTGTAGCCCGCGCCCAAAGAGGCGCGGCACTCAGCCTACCAGGCGGACAGATACCGGATGGCCGCAGGTTCAAATCCTGCCCGCGGGACCATCCTTCACCCCCTATACATTCATATGAAGCCTGACGATCTTCAAGATAGCTTGTTGTTCTTCTTTGAGCAGGGTCTTTTCCAAATCTCCAAATATAGGGTTATATTGAGTTTCTGGTAGTCTATTTAGGTGAGATGAGGTCTAATGTGGAGTTGAGGCGGGTTCAGATTACTGGGGGCTCTACCTATATAGTTTCTCTTCCGAAGGATTGGGCTGAGAACCTGGGCCTTAAACCGGGTGACTATGTCCAGATTGTGAGGCAGCCGGATATGAGCCTGCTTTTGATCCCCGGTGGCGGCAAGATCAATAGGCCTGCCGAGGCGTTTATAGATACTTCCTCAGCCAGCTCCCTCGGCGAGGTAGTCCGCGAGTTCATCTCATGCTACTTGGCGGGCTATGATGTCATCAAGGTGAAGTTTGGGCAGAGGGTTGATGAGTATAAGGCGCATTTGAAGGCCGTGATGAGGGGCAAGCTGATAGGGCTGGAGACGGTCGAGGAGTCAACGGACTGCATGGTTGTTAGATGCTTGCTTGGCCTAGTCGAGTTCCCGGTCAAGGATGCCATTAGCAGGATGCATTCCATGGTGGCCTCCATGTGCATGGATGCTTTAAAGGCGCTAAGCCTTCAGGACTCATCACTCGCGAAGGATGTGATCCAGAGGGATGATGAAGTTGACAGGCTATACTTCTTCATCGTGAGGGGACTGAAGATGGCGGTGGAGAACAGGATTCTCATGAGGGATATGGGGATGAGCCCGAGGGAGTGCCTCGGATACAGGATAATAGTCAAGAGCATGGAGAGGATCGCCGATCATGCGGCTAGGATAGCGAAGCTCTTGATGTCCATGAACCTCGCGAGCGCCTCAAANCTCATAAATAAGGTGGTAGAAATCGCAGAACTCTCACTGAAAATCTATGAGAAATCAATCGAGTCCCTCTTCAAGATGAACTCGAAGCAAGCGAATGCCGTGATCGACGAAGTTGAAAAGTTTCACGAGCTCGAGTCAAAAGCCGTGAACGAGATCTTGTCTTCGAGGCTTGACGCCAAGACCTTAACGGGGCTGAGGCTCATTCTCGAGAGCATTAGGAGGATAGCGGATTATAGCGCGGACATAGCGGAGATAGTCATGAATCTTGCCATAATGCCGAGACGTATCCTGCCGGCGGGACCAGCAGCAATTGAGAAAACTTAAGATATTGCGATAAAAATTCTATTCCCTCGATGAAGATCTTTCTTGACACGGCTGAGATTGAGGAGATAAAGTTCGCGGCTTCGCTGGGGATAATTGATGGGGTTACGACGAATCCATCCCTGATAAAGCAGGCTGTTGATAAGCGGAGTGGATCAATAAACATGGAGGAGTATATCAAGGAGATTCTGAGAACTTCTCCCGGGCCGGTCAGCTTAGAGGTGATAAGCGTATCATATGAGAAGATGGTTAAGGAGGCTAAGCTTCTCTATGAAAAGTTTGCCGGATATGGGGAGGTTGTGATAAAGATCCCGGTATGCCCGAGCCTCGATGGTGAGAGCAATATCTATGATGGCTTGATGGCTATAAGGACTTTGAGCGAGCTTGGCATTCCAGTGAACGCGACTTTGGTCATGACGCCGGAGCAGGCCCTGCTCGCGGCGAAGGCAGGCGCGGCGTATGTAAGCCCGTTCGCGGGTAGGATTGATGACTACCTAAGAGACAAGCTGGGCATGAAGAGGGGCAAGGACTACAAGAAAGAAGACTACTATGACTTTGAGCTAATGGGAATTCTGGAATCAGAGAAGCTGAGCAGGGTAATATCTTCACTTGAGCTCGACTCATTGGCTAAGGCTTATCTGGATGAGCGGGTGAGAAGTGCGGCCGCGCTCGCGAATGACAACGGGATATACAGCGGCGTGGATCTCGTGAGATCAATCCTGCAGATATTCTCGAACTATGGCTTCAAGACGGAGGTGATCGCCTCGAGCATGAGAAATGCAAGGCAGGTTAGAGAGGTTGCGGAGCTCGGGGTCCACATAGCAACGATACCCTTCTACGTGTTAAAGGAGATGCTCCTACATCACAAGACAATCGAGGGAATAAATGCCTTTGTTAAAGACGTTGTCGAACCCTATAGGAAGATATTCGAGTAGCGCTGCGGCTTCGTTCCTTGTTTCTATCGGCTTTTAACCCTCTTTGTGTACTGTTAATTCTCTGCGCATGCTTTCCCTGAGAGCCGTGAGCTCGGCGACCTCTCTCTGAAGCTTTATTCTCTCATTCTCCAGCTCTAGTATCTTGTCCCTAAGCTCCTTAAGCCTCTTCTCAAGCTCTTCTATCTGGTTCTTTAGCTCGTCATATCTCTTGATCTCGGAGGCCATCTTCCAAGCTAGAATGAATCTGGACAACTCATCCTCATTCCCCGAGAAGATTACTTGGAAGTTTGCCATGGTTCACCTAGCTCATATTCGCCTCCCTCTTCCTAAAAATCATTTCATTGNGATGTTTCTCGATTCTCGTTAAGCGGGTTCGTTTTTCTAATCAATGCTTAAGATGTGGATGGGCCCGGTTGGCGGCGAGAGTTGCCGAAGATACTCGATACAACTCTCAGGGAGGGTGAGCTATATAAGCGGTTTAGGCGCGAGGTTAGGGCCAAGGTCGCGGAGCTTCTGGCTTGCGTGGGCGTTGATCGGATTGAGCTGACGGTAGATTATCCCCCAAGAACCACTCGTGAGGATGTTGAGGCTGTGATAGATGTTCTCAGGAGCTATGATGTCGAGATTGTACTACACGGGAGGGCNTATAGGCAGGATGTCGAGGCGGCGGCGAAGTATGATGTAGAGGGTTTGGGGGTTTACTTGGCACCAACAGAGCTTCATAGACGCTTCAAGCTCGGTGGGATGAGCTTTGAGGAGGCGAAGAGGAGGCTTGAGGAAGCCTTGGAGCTCGCNGCCTCATATGGNTTCAAATATAGAAGGGCAACGATCGAGGATGCTTCGAGATATTACCTTGGCGAGGATGGAGGTATCGAGGCCTTAGCAAGGCTTGTGGATGACCTGGGAGAGGCCGGGGCGACGGTTGTAAGCGTCCCGGATACATGTGGGATGCTCACTCCACCGCAGGCGAGGGAGTTCTTCGAGAGGCTCGTGGCCCTCTGTAAAACACCTCTCTCAGCGCATTTCCATAATGATTATGGCTATGCTTCAGCCAACACGGTTGAGGCGGCACTAGTGGGGGCAGATGAGCTCCACGTCTCGGTTCTTGGCATAGGTGACAGGAACGGGATAGCGGACCTATACGAGGTCGCAGCGCCGTTGATCGACATCCATGGTCTTAACCTAAGGATTAGGCGAGACAGGCTGAGAGAGCTCTATGAAACATTCTCCAAGCTCACGGGGATAAGGATCCCATTCAGGCACCCATTAAGCAGGGAAGCCCAGACTATCCGTGCAGGGGTCCATCAATCCATGGCCTTGAAGGCGCCTGAGGGCTATGTCCCAACAGGAAAGCTGAAGCATGACTTTGACAAGCTTTATTTCGAGGCCACAACTTACTTGAGTAAGAAGCTTATCCAAAAGGCTCTCAAGAACGATGTGGATGACGCCGTGCTCCAAGAAGCCTCTTCTATGATCGCGAGACTCGCTGAGCAGAAAGGAGGAGAACTCGGGCCGAGAGAGATCGCGGAGGCTCTCAGGAACATGAACTTGGAGGTTGATGAACTCGCCCTACAGAAGCTCCTGAAGCCCCAGAAGGCCTACATCCTCCTAAACCTTGACCCGAGGTTCCCGGTAAGGGAGAAGATGCCCGAGATACTGAGCTGGAGTGAAGTGGATCAAGTGGATGAGGTTTATGGTGATGCAGACTTGATAATAGTCGCCAGGCTCGAGGATGACATCGTCGAGAGGGTTAAAAGATTGTTCGGCGATGCGATCCTGAGAATCAGAACGCTTATCGCCGACTAGCTGCCTCGACGCCTTCGAGAATCGTTTTTAGGCATTCTCCGATCGAGAGCTCGGAGGCCCTCCTCTTGAGATAGGTCTTATCGAGCCCATCCATGTTGGCGTAGATCACCTTTGCGGCGAGCTCCATCTCCATGGTGCCGGCTTTCCCCGAGATGAGGCTCAGGGCATAATCTTCCGGGGATAATATCGTCAGCCCCATCCTCTCCAAGCATCTTCCAGCGAGCTCATCACTCCACTTAAGCGGCCTCGGCGAGTCGAGGAGCATCACCATATTATTGTTCTGTAGGTCGAGGAGGGATATGCTGTCACGTGGCCCGATAACCTTCTCGAATCCACGGCCCCTAAAAGCCTCCACAACCCTATCCAAGCCCTCACCAGCCTTTACAGCGAAGATTCTATCTCTCGCGATATAGGGGACGCCGTAGAGGGGGAGGGGTCGAAGGCCGTAAAAGACGTGGAAGACCCCGGCCTCCCTTAGAATTTGGACCACACGCAGGATGGAGCGGTCAAGAAGCCTGAACCAAGGCGATGATTCCTCGACAAACCTGACAACATCGAGATTCTTCACGGAGTCTATCTCCCTAACTATTCTCTGGAAGTCCCGATCCGAGAGCATGGTGCCAATTCCGGGAACGAGATTGGTAAAATATCTTCTTTTTGAGGGGCGGCGGCAGCCCCCGGGGGTGGCAAGGAGGACAGGAGGCCGCGGGCAGCGGGAGGAAGTCCGGCACGTAATCCACGCGCGGCCCCGCCACGCCTTAGCGCTGCTCCCTCCCGGGCCTAACGCGGTTCGGCGTGCTCGGAGGCTGTTGCCCACCCCTACGAGTGGGGCAGCCCCCTACGAGGCCCTGCGTGGGCGCACCCTCATCCCCCGGAGCCCGCAGCCGCGGCCTCCTCCTCGCAGGCGCCCCCCGGGTTATCTGGCCCCCGCATGTAGCCCATTTCGGGTTAACAGGGAAGGGCTAGCTCCCCGGCCCTACCTGCCGCCGCCCCATTCATTCTATAGCCCGCCGGAGATATAACCTTAGTGGGTTAAAGCTTGGAGCCGGCACCCCCTTATTCTACTCGCCATAATCCTCCAAGCTTCTAGTTGGCTTCAGATAGACCTCGACAGCTCCCATCTTCCTCAATATCTGCAGGGCTCTACGCGTGAACTGGACCGAGTACCCCAGAGTCCGGGCTATGTCGCCAGAGGTATGTGGACCATTATTCCTCAGGAAAACTAGTATCCGCAATTGCCTTGGATCCAAGACCCCCTCGGGAAACTTCTTGAACCTCCATAGATAGGGCAAAGGCAACCACCCTCCAGAATAACATCACTCGTGTATCTTCTTCCACATTTCTTTAGCTAGTTCTCCATCATACTTGTATAAGTGGAGCTTTTCTTTTGCCTCCTCTCTCTTCTCACGATGCTCCTCGAGGAACCTGAGGACCTTCTCGGTCAGGATTAACTTCAGCTCTCCTGTTAGAAGTGCTCCTGACCTGTAATCCTCCTCTATCTTCTTCAGCCTCGCGTCATCCGGCTCGAAGAAGTAGTAAAGCCACTGGAACGCGACATCCACTTCCGGGTTTCCTCCTAGCTTGCGGTGGAGCTCGGCGGTCGGCTGCCCGCCTGAATAGGCTTTCCAAATCTTTCTCCTCACTGATTCCTCGTCCTCGTGGAGGTAGATCGCGGACTCCGGCTGGCTGGCGCTCATCTTGCCGGTGGGGCCTGTGAGCGGCGGCAGGAACTTGCTATGGATCGCGGCGGCCTTATAATAGCCGAGACTCTCAGCAATATCCCTCTGTATCCTCCAGTATGGGTCCTGATCTATCGCGCATGGAATGAGGCAGCGCCTTTTCTCGAAGAGTGAGGGCACTATCTGGATTGCTGGGTAGAAGATCATTCCGATATTCGTTTGCATATCAAATCCGAAGACCGCTCTAACCCAGCTCATGTTGACCTTCCTCGCCACCTTCAGGGCCATTGGATACATGTTCCTGATATACTCCGTGTCCTGGAAGATGAAAGTCTTGTCGGGGTCAAAGCCCACAGCCGCTATGTCGAGGGCGTTCTCATAGGCCCAGCCCCTCGTCTCCTCAAGCGTGAGGCCCCGCTCTTCCTCAAGGAACTTTTCATCATCTGTTAGCTGTATGTAAACGTTGACCCCGAACCTGTCTTGAAGCCATTTTGTGAGGTAGAATGGCAGGATGTGGCCTATATGCATGGGCCCGCTTGGTCCTCTGCCCGTATAGAGGAAAAATCCCCGCCCAGCCTCCCAGTCATCTAGAACCTTATCCAAGTCTCGGTGGGAGAAGAAGACCCGGCGCCTCAGGAGATGATTGAGCTCGCCGGCGAGCTTGCCGATCCTACGGAGGAGCTCATCATCTATCGGCGTTGTCCCGAATCTCTCGATCAGCTTGTCGTAATCCACTTTCCCCTCGACCTTCCATGGCGTGACTATGAATTCTTCCCCAGCTCCGCCAGCCTCAGCCATCTCCTCGAACAGCCCGTTAACAGACCAGCAATATATATGCTAGATGCAGTAATCCTTATTTCCGCTCCNAAAGAATACCCTNCTAGCGGGGGGTGGTGGCGGATGCCTAGATGTCAGATCTGCGGGAGGAAGACGGAGAATCTCTACGCGGTCGGCGGCAAGCGGGTCTGCGACAAATGCAGGTCGAAAGTTGGGACTCCATAAGCTCGGCTATTTTTATTTAGTGGGCTTTTGAGGAGGAGAGCTGGATAGGAAAGAGTTGCTGAGCGAGGATGCCTTGGATAGATTGAGGCAGGCGGGCTTGATAGCTAGAAGGGCTCGGGAGGAGGCTTGCAGGCTCATAAGAGAGGCTGCTCTCGTCATCGAGATCTGCGAGGCTGTCGAGGAAGTTATACGCCTGGAGGGGGCTAAGCCTGCATTCCCGTGCAATATCGGCATAAACGAGGTGGCCGCCCACTATACATCGCCGCCTGGAGACCAGCTGAGAATACCGCCGAGAAGCCTCGTCAAGGTTGACGTCGGCGCATCCCTCGACGGCTATATCGCTGATACCGCCGCGACGGTAGCATTATCGCCGGAGCTTGAGCGGATGGTGGAGGCTGCGAGAATAGTCCTTCAGGAGGCGATAAGGGTCATGCGCGCCGGTGTCCCTGTCTCGAGGATCGGGCTCACGGTGCAGGAGGCGGCGAGCAGGCTCGGCTTCAAGACCATAAGAAATCTCACGGGCCATGAGATAAGGCGGAATCAGCTTCACGCGGGTACAACTATACCGAACATCGGCGGGGCATGTCCAGGCAGGCTTGAGGCGGGCCACATCTACGCCGTCGAGCCCTTCCTGACAACCATGAGGGGGGCCGGCGAGGTGGTCTCAGCGAAGATGGCGACCATATACCGTGTGGAGCCAGAGAAAACAAATTATCAAAAACTCAGGGAAGATGAGAGGAGGCTTATTCAATATCTTGCTGAGAGGTTCGGCAACCTACCATACGCCGTGAGATGGATAGATGACTATGAGAGGGTTAAGAATATTCATGAGAGGCTGGTTAAGTCCGGAAGAATACACCAGTATCCAGTCCTCGTTGAGAGGCTCGGCGAGCCGGTCGCCCAAGCAGAACACACCGTCATAGTCTATGAGGATGGGTGTGAGATAATAACCTGAAATATCTTAGAATGTTTGCTTCTGCCTCTTTTCCCGCTGCTCCGGCTCCTTTACATATATGCCCACGATCTTCATCCTATCTCCGCCGCATTTCGGGCACTTCTCCTCAACCTCGCCGAAAACATAGTCCCCCTCCTTAAACGGCCTAGAGTTTATGGTTGAGCAGCTCAAGCACTTGAGAAAGGTTAAGGGGTTTAAGATCTGCCTCTCCCGGCTGCTTGGAAACATGCTTTACCCGCCTCCTCCAGGCATAATCCCGCTTGGAGCCTCAACTTAATCCTATCCCAACAGTATTTCCTATCCCGGCGATGATCACGGAGGCTCCTTCCTCGACCTTGCTCCTGATTATGTTCTTAACACGCTCCACGACCTCTTCAGCCGCCTTCGCAATGCTCTCCCTCATTGGGGTTATCGCCTCCCCTATAGACTCGTAGATCACGAGCGCGTAGAGCGGGATGTTATACTTCTTCGCTATCTCCTCTATCTTGAACTTGTCCACGCCTATCCCGCCAATAGCGGCGCCAATACCCTCGACAACTTTTCCCGTGTCCTCGCCCTCGAGCTTGAGGGCAGCATCTATCATCACTATAGCCTTAACACGCTCCCCCTCATTCTCGATTATCTTAATTATGCCGTCAGCCGGCTTCCCGACAGCCCCTCCCGGCCCAGCAGCCCTAAGGACGAAGAGCCTCCTGCCATCCATCACGAGCTCGTGAACTATGGTGTCCTTCGCAACCTCGTATGTCCTCTTCTCCAACCCCTCAACGAGCTTCGCGGCGGCTAGGACCCCAACGCCGTCTCCCACCGGCTGGCCTTGCATAAACGCGTAACAGGCCTGCCTATATGCCTCGGCAATCTCCATCAGCTGAGGCATCAGCATCTGGATCTGGAGCACGATGTATATGTTCGAGGTCTTCTTGCCCAAGAGGTAATAGTGCCTGACAACCCTATAGAGGTAGTCTATCCCCCTAGCAACCTCAACGAGGTTCGTCAGGGTCTTCATCCTCTCCCTATCAGCCCTCGGGCAAAGCCTCTTAACACTCTCCTCGAAAGTATCCTCCCAAGTGTTGACTATGTGCTCGAGCTTATACACGATGCCATAGGGGTCCATGGACTCCGGGGTTATCGCGAAGGATAGGAGGATCTGATCAAGCTCCCTCTCCAAATCCATGTTCCCCTCAGAGTATCTTCGAAGAGTCTCTATGGTCCTACTTCTAACCTCCTCCCTGATCCGCTTAAGCCCATAGAGCTTCCTCTCAAGATCCTTCAGGATGTAGGATAGCTGAAGCCTCTGGGAGAAATTCGGATAAAGGATGAAAAGCATCAGGAAAAGGAGCCAGATAAGCTGTAGGAGAGAGGTTAGTAGGTCTCCTTGACCGGCAATCTGCATGCGGGCAAAGACCTCAGCACCTCCGCCGGAAAAACCCAATTCTCAGCCCCTCTAGAAAACCCTCCNAAGCCCCGAGTTAAATACATATGTAGGCTTCTCCGCGAAGTGAAAAAGGATTAAAGCCTACTTGTAGGCGTAATAGGCTGGGGTGCCGGTCATAGGGAGGGGGGAAATACCCAGACCCATTCCGAACCTGGAAGTCAAGCCCCCTCCCGCCTGGCGAGTAGTGGGGTGCGGGAGCCCCCGCGAAAGCCGGGTGCTGGCACCCCTTCTCTCATACTCTCAAGGTTCGTGGCCTGATGATTGAAGTTGGATGCTTGGAGGCGGCTGGCGCCTGCACGTTCTGTGGTGAGAAGCGGCCTGTCTACTTTAGGCGATACTCTGGAGAGCGACTCTGCGCCCAGTGCTTTTGCTCAAGCATGGTTGACAGGGTTAGGAGGACCATCTCCAAGTACGATCTCTTAAGGTATGATGATCGGATACTTGTGGCCGTCTCGGGCGGCAAGGATAGCCTGAGCCTACTCAAGATACTAAGCCTGATAGAGCGGGACTTTCCACACGCGAGACTCTACGCGGTTACGATAGATGAGGGGATTGAGGGCTATAGGAGCGAGGCGATGAAAGTCGCGGAGAGCTTCTCCTCGAGCCTCGGCATTCCATTCAAGTCCTTTAGCTTCAAGGAGCTCTTTGGGTTCGGCTTAAGCGAGGCTGTTGAATCAGGGGCCGCGGAGAAGGTTGGGGTTCAGCCATGCACGATATGCGGCGTCCTAAGGAGGAAGGCGCTTGTCATTGCGGCGAGGAGGCTTGGCGCAACGGTGATAGCCACTGCCCACACGCTCGACGACGTGGTTCAGACATATCTTCTGAACCTTCTCAAGGGGGAGGGCAACATTAAGCCCGTGGGCCTCAGGAGGGAGGAGGGCGGAGCAGTACCAAGAGTCGCGCCATTCAGGCTAACACCCCAGCGAGAGGTCGCGCTCTACGCCTACCTCCAAGGCATCCCATTCCAGACAATCACATGCCCCTATACCCACACATCCATGAGAGATAGGGTCAGGAGCTTCCTAAACTGGTACTCCGCGAATAGGCCCGAGGCCCTCTTCTCATTCCTGAATAACTTTGAGAGATTGATTACGAGGGCTGGATATGGCGGCGAGCAGGTATGCGAACTATGCGGTGAGCCCTCTAGCAGGAGGATATGTAGGGCCTGCGAGCTAGAGCAGCGCATAAGGGATGCCCTGAGAGCCTAGATCTGGACTAGGCCGAAAGTCTTGAACGTAAATCCTATGTTGAGCGCTATGAGGCCGAGGGAGAATATTGTAAGGGCCGTGCTCACCCCCCTGATAGCCTTCTCGCTCTTTGTCAGCCTCTCCAAGAGGCTTGTTACGAGGAGGCCGCCGTCGAGGAAGCTGATCGGGAGCATGTTAAAGATCGCGACATTTATCCCGAGCAGTTGGATCCAGAGTAGGAGCCTATAGAGACTGTGCTCAAGTATCGGGTCTCCAAGGCTGATCCTCATCGGATAATAGAATGCCACATGCGTGATCCCTAGGCTCCTAAGCACATGGGCTATTGGCATGTTTATCGGCTCGCGTAGCTCGTAAACAAGCCTCCCCCTACTGCTCTCAACCACTATTGCCTCCGACGCCGTTATGTTCCAGTAGAGACTCGTGCTATTAACCAGGACACCATTCACGCTGTAAATCACATCATTTACGGATAGCTTGGCCCCTTCCTCGACGCCAGCGACGATTACCCCGGCCTCCACGGGGATGAAGGCCCCGAAGATAAGGAGGAGGGCGATGAGCCCTACTATGAGGTTCGCGAGGCTCCCACCAGCCGCAACCCTCGCCCTAACCCTAACAGGGGCGTTCTTGAACTCCTCATCATCCGGCTCGACAAATCCTCCGGGGAATACATAGAAGAGGAAGAGGCCTGTTGACTTGAGCCTCAGCCCCTCAGCCCTTGCTATCAGCCCATGCATCCCCTCATGCGTAACGAGTATAATCCCCAGCGCGAGGAGCAGGTATGGCAAATGCTCCAGCCTTATAGTCACGCCTATGACTAGGGGCACGACGATATTCTGGGGGCCAACCTGCGATGGCGCGAAGAGGTATGTCGCGAGATTCCTAGAAAGCAGGTAGATCGCGGCGCCCATCATTACGAAGCCCAAGACTATGCCAACATCAGACATTATCTTGAGAAGCCTTGGGGCCCTAGAGGAGAACCTATCCAGGATTGCAAGAGCCCTCTCAGATCTCACGATAAAGCCCAGTGGATAGAGCTTAACTCCTCTAGGGCTCCACCCCACTAAGAACCTCAATACAAGATATATCACTATCCAAGCGATAGCGAGGATTATTAGGGGATGGGTTAGGGGATGGCTCAACGACCCTTCCCCCTACTTGGTGTGGGGAAGTTTGGGCTACATCCCCCCTTCTGGGGGTTCAGCCTCTGGCCGGGTCTCCGGCCATTACCCCCTCCCCTCTTCGGGGCTCGGGGGTTATTTGCATCCTCAGCGGGGGTTACTGACGTCAATAGTATGTTATAGGCTGCGGCGACGTCAGCATTATATATTTCGTTCAGCCGCGTACACCTGAACAACCCCCTGTAGACTCTAATGCCACAGTTATCTCCATGTAGCGGGCATCTTGACGAGGTGCCTCTCTCGTCCACGTAGACGACGCTGATGCCATACTCTTCAGCGACTTCAGCTATACGCCTCAACAGATACCCATAGGTCCATATATGGACGTTATTGAAGTTGCCGTTCTCCTGCGCGATATACCTTGGATAGCCGACTTTGATCTTTGAAACGCCGGCGTTGTGAAGCCACTCAATGGCCTCCCTCACCTTAGTATTGATGTAGTGTTTTGCTTGTCTCTTCCATTTCGCGTACATCCTCCTAAGCCTCTTTGACGTCTCTAGGCCATACTTGTTTAACATCGACTGGTATTCGGAAATCTTCTTCCTCCAATAATACGCTATTGACTTTAACGGCCTGCCGTTGACAAGCATCGTTAGACCATTCTCCACGTAGACTGCGAGTAGGTTGTTGACACCAATATCTATCCCCGCCGTTAAGTTGCCCTTCGGCTGCAACGGTAATGGTTTCCACTCGCCCTTTACCATCTTCTCGGAGACCTCGAAGGCAATGTGGGCGTACCACTTCTTTCCATCGTCGTCATATCGTATCATGAGCTCCCCACGCTCGCCCCTCACATATACTGGCCCTTTGAACCTCGCCTCTATCCATCCGATTGTTCCGAGGTACTTTAGGATGATCCTATCGCCATCCATCTCGTACTGGTCTTTCCTAATGACAGTCCACAACGTCCTAGACTTCCTCTTCTTCTTGTATCCCGGCGGGCTAACCTTCGTCATGAATGGTGGCAGTTTCCCCTCCCTCCTCAGCTTTAGTAGCCTGAAGAAGGCCTTCCACGCATTGTTGTTCTTTCTTATGACCGTCTGCGCCGTGACTGCGCCTATCAGCGGCTTATATTTCTCGTAGAACTCCCTATACGTCGCCTCAAAGTCAATGCCTTTCTTCTCCAGCCATGCCTTCAGCCTGGCGTAGTTGATTTCATTCCACAGCTTTGACGAAAGATTGCATAATTGCTTCAGCTTCTTCTCCGCCTCCTCATCAACCACCAGCTCCACAACACAAATCCTCTTCACCTTCATTCACCTCCGAGGACCTCATGGAGTAGGCCATGAAGTTCCATGCAGACGTGGTCCATCACCTTGCCAATGTGTCCGCGGTATTCCCTGGCGAAGTCGTCGAGCATCTTGAGGCCATCATAGACGAGCATCCTAGCGATGACTGATGGCGGCCTGTATCTCTCGGCGACAGTAAGCGTCGAATCCACGTAATCCAAGACCCCAATAATGCCCGCCTCCTCGAAGTCATTCACGTAGCCGATCATGCCCCCACAATACCATCCTACTACATGCCTGCCCTTATTTCTTGGGGACCCGCCTGAAAATGAAAGATTATCGTGAGGATGCCTGGAAGCCGGGAAGCCGGCTAAACATAGGATTCCATGGCAATGAGAAGACCCCGGAGCAGATATCCATAATACCATTCAGGGACGGGGGCGATGTCATGTATTTCGTCGTCAGGGGCTTGAGGGGGGCGATAGGCGCGTGACGAGATGCGATGCGATCAGAATAATGGGCTGGGATCGATTGATTGAATATCTTGGAGAGGTCTGGAAAGGGGGCTTGAGAAGCTGGGGCTGGCTGTTAGGGAGGGCTGGAAGGTGGAGAGGGCCTCGCGGAGAAAGGCCGGGGCGACTATTACGAGAGGGTCGAGGGGTATCGTCTCACGGACGGGCAGGGGAACATATACGTCGCCAGCGTCAAATGGGTCTTCCAAGTAATGGGGGATGGGGGGAGGAGGTTCTGGTTCGAGGGCGTCGAGCTTGGGAGGGCCAAGGTGGAAAGCGTTGAGGATGTTGTCGCGAGGATAACCGGGGGAGCTGTTGATCGGCTGAGGGGGAAGAGGAGGAGGGTCAGGATGATCACTAGGATCAGGGTTGGGGGCGGGATGACGACAGCTCAACAGCGTACTACGCGTATGTGGATGGTGAGAATAATGGACTGGGATCAGCTGATCGAATACCTCGGGGACGTCTGGGAGGAGATATGAGACGCAATGCTACTCAAGCTGAAGGCCGCCGAGATGAGCATGTCGTAAAGTCGAAAGTCCGAGAAAGCAGGAGGCCCTAACAATATTAGGTTAGCGGACTCATTCCATCCATTAGGGAAAACTTTTTGAGAAAGGGGCGCCGCGGAATTAGTGGCTTACGAAATCTTCGGATATTATTCTCGGGGTGGGGAGTATGGCTAGCGGTGCTTCCCAGAGCTGGGAGGAAAAGAGGAAGAATGTAGTCCAGATCTTGGAATCCATAGCTAATGACGTCTCGACTCCAAGGAATATTCGGAGGGTGGCGAAAGAGGCTGCCGACGCGCTGTTTGATGAACGGTATAAGCCGGCGGTTAGGGCCGCGAACGCCATCGAGATGATAGAGGGTATCATGAACGACCCGAACTTACCAGTCTTCACGCGAACTCAGCTGTGGATGGCCATATCCATCCTAGAGCAGATAAGATCAACGCCCGAGTAATCCATACCGATTTCCACGGTATTATCCTAGGAGTAAGATGTCCATCCACAGCTCTCAAAGGAGATATATCCGGGGCGTGGAAGCTAGCATGGAATGGCGGGGCAGGGCGGGAGGAAGAAGATCAGGCTTGAGATGGTTGATGATAATGGAGACAAGCTAGTCCTGATCTTCGAGGGCAGGCTAAGTAGGGAGAAGTTAATGCAGATGGCCGATCTCCTAGAGCTTTATGGAGGACTCACGGGTAAGGAGCAGAACGAGGAGCAGTATTATGAGAATAGCAAGCTCGGCAAGCTCGCTAGAATCCTCGCGAAATACTTCCCCTTCGGATACTTCACCTCAAGGGATGTTGTGGAGGCTTATATGACGGAGTACAGGGAGCCGATAACGCTCAGCACCGCATCAACATACCTGGCCAGGCTCGCTGAGAGGGGCTATCTCGAGAAACACAAGCTCGGGAACCAGATAAGATATCGGCTCGCCCAGCCCCGCGTCCCAATAGGCGAGGAGAATATTCCGACGAGATTATCATGGTATGATCTCGGCCCAGAGGCCCAGGAGAAATAATCCTCAATAGTCTACGAATCTGTATAACGCGCGGGAGGATTGCATGAGAAGTTCCGTCCTCGCTTTTCTCGAGAAGAGCGGCGTCCAGATCCCCGAG
>JGI24721J44947_10007082_pt1 | contig 14913 bp, 12 predicted proteins | sample YelNatPaOPGAMG01_FD_44947 | JGI IMG/M metagenome (IMG submission 44947)
GGATATATTTTTGCCATCACTTGTGGGTACTGCTACTTTCATTCAATTCACCTCCTTTTAGGCAAACTCAATTATGGTCATATGCCCATTAAGTAATATATNACTGTATGAACATATGTCAAGTATAAAATACATAGTTTAAAATACTATTGAATCTGCATACCTAATTTTTAGAAATTTAACTGTTAAANCAAACTAAAACAAAATTTTCTTGACAGGCGATATGTATTTTAATATACTTCGATAAAACAAGGGGGAAAGATGAAAAAATTCTTTTTGACTTTATTTGTTCTATTAGTTTTTTTGCCTAATGCTTGGTCAAAGACGGTAACTATTCGTAACTTTGGAAAAAAAGTTGAAATTGAGAATGCAAAAAGATTTGTCGTATTGTTTCCACAAGCTTTGCCTTTTGTTTTTATGATTAATGCTCAAGATGGCCTTGTGGGTTATCCTGGCATGGGAAAAAATGCAATGCCGTATTTTAGTGGTCAGCTTATTTTAAAGAAAATGCCTGATTTTAAACAAAAAGTAGCGGATGTAGGCTATCCTTTTGGTCCAAGTATTGAAAAAATTGTATCGCTAAAGCCTGGGTTTATAGTTAATGTAAACATGCAGGCAGACAATGAACAATTTAGAAAATTGGGCATACCGGTTATAGCTTTTAGTGGTTGTTTTGGTAATTTAAACAATTTATACGAAAGCATAAAAAGTTTAGGTGAAGCAACAAATCATCCAAAAGAGTCTCAAAACCTAATATCTTATTATAAAAAAACTGTCAATTTTGTAGAAAATCATCTAAAAAATACCCAAGAAAAGCCCAAAGTGCTTTATTTGAGCTATCAAGGGCCAAATGGAAATAAACTTACCTCTGGTGGTCAATTTGATACATTGGTAAACGATATTATACAAAAAGCCGGTGGTATTAGTGTATCTAAAAATATAAAAGGTAAATTTGGCCAAATATCAAAAGAAGATATTCTCAAATGGAACCCACAATATATTTTTTTGGGTACAGGGAACCAAAAAACTATAAACGATATTTATCATGATAGAGATTTGCGCTTTGTAAGCGCTGTAGTGCACAAAAGAGTATTTTTGGTACCTAAAGATGGCGGAGATTCCTACTCTAACTGGTTTGCACCAGAAAAAGCACCCATTGGTTTGCTTTGGTGCGCTAAAATCTTGCACCCCAAACATTTTGAATCGCTTGATTTAAAAGCCCAAGCACAATATTACTACAAAACATTTTGGGGTATAAATTTGAACCAAATCCATATTAGCTGGTAGGAAAATTGAAAAATACTTACTTAATTTTGATCTCAATAATCATAATTGTAGTTTCACTTGGTATTGGACCTTACAGGATTGCACCAATTGATGTGATTAAATGTTTGATAGAGCCAAAAAACTCTGTTAATACAACAATTGTATGGGATATCAGACTTCCTAGAGTCTTGTTTGCTTTTTTTGTAGGAGCGGGTTTATCCGTGGCTGGAAGCGCCTACCAAGCAATGTTTAAAAACCCCCTTGTCTCGCCCGATATTTTAGGTGTCTCAGGCGGTGCCGCTTTCGGTGCCGCTTTGGCTATATTGGTGTTTAATCATTTTTATTTTGTGCAAATCTTTGCTTTTGTATTTGGTCTAATAGCGGTATATATGGCTTATTTTCTTGCTAAATTAAAATATGATTTACCTATTTTAAATCTCGTAATATCGGGAATTATCGTTGGCTCATTTTTTTCTGCCCTTTTGGGTATAATAAAATACCTTGCAGACCCAAATAATCAATTACCACAAATAGTTTTTTGGCTAATGGGCAGTTTTGCAAATGTAAGTTTTAGTGCATGGGGCGCATTTGTAATAATAGCGTTATGCGTATTACTTTTATATTTGCTTAGATGGCAATTAAACATAGTCGCTTTTGGCGATGATGAAGCAAAATCTTTAGGTTTAAATATTACACTATTAAGAAAGCTAATCATACTTTTATCGTCGCTAATTACGGCAGCAAGTGTTGCTATTGTTGGCATAATTGGTTGGGTAGGACTTGTAATACCTCATATATCTAGACTTCTTGTAGGCAGTGATAACAAAAAAGTTATTCCAACCAGTATCTTTGTAGGCGGAATATTTATGGTTTTAATGGATGATTTGGCACGAAGTTTAATTTCTGGTGAGATACCTATTGGTATTTTAACCTCTTTAATTGGAGCACCATTTTTTGCATGGCTCTACAAAACACAAAAACGCTTATGATAGAAGCAAAACAGCTAAATTTTTCTTACTCTGACAGCACTATACTAAAAGATATTGCTTTTAGTATCAAAGAAGCATCTATATGCACAATACTTGGCCCAAACGGCTCTGGCAAAAGCACACTGATAAAAGTATTGGACAAATTGTTAAAACCCCAAAAAGGTACGGTACTTATCGAAAATCAAAATATAGATAAATTATCTTTGAGAGTGGTAGCAAAAAAAATAGCATATTTACCTCAAGAAACTGATATATCTTTTTCATTTAGCGTGTTTGATGTAGTATTAGCTGGCAGAGCGCATAATGTAGGATATCTAAGCCAACCATCAAAACAAGATTTAGAGATTGCCCAAAAAGCCATATCGCTTGTAGGCATCGATCATTTAAGAGATAAAATTTATACGCAATTAAGCGGTGGCCAAAAAAGACTTGTGTTTATTGCTCAAGCATTGGCACAACAAGCAAAAATTTTGTTGTTTGATGAGCCAACAAATCATTTAGACTTTTCAAACCAGTATGCAATTTTAAACCTCATCAAAAAACTCATAAAAAATAACCATTTAACAGCAATCATAACACTGCATGACCCAAATCTAGCCGCATGGTTTTCTGATACTATAATAATGATAAAAAATGGTTCTATATTGAATTATGGACCCGCAAAAGACACAATGACTGCTCAAAATTTAAGTGAACTCTACGATACAAATATAACCGTATTAAAAAACAACGACAGATTGTTTATAACGCTTTCGGAGTTTGTATGAGTAAATACGAAGGTTTCATTGATGTAGCAGAAAATGTTTTCAAAGATATATACCCTCAGATTGCAAAAAATATAACAGCACTGTATAAAAAACAAAGTGGCACTGTAGTAGAAATAGGCTGTGGCAGTGCTATATTATCAAGAAGTCTTAATAATTTTGGTAACTACCGCATTTTTGCAATTGATTTAGAACTCGATATGATTTGCAATGCAAAAAAATTTATAGAGAAAGAAAACAAAAACACAATTTTACCAATTGTGGCAAATGTAGAAGCAATACCGTTTAAAAGCGAGTTTGCTGACTTAATCATCAGCAGAGGTTCAATGTTTTTTTGGCAAGATAAAGTTCAAGCTTTCAAAGAAATCTATAGAATTTTAAAAAAAGGCGGTATGACATATATCGGCGGTGGCTTTGGAAATAAATATCTAAAAGAAAAAATTCATAAAGCAATGTCAGAAAAAAACCCAAACTGGCAAAACCAAGTTCAAGAGCGTCTAAAACAAACAAATCCGCAAACAATAAAAGATATCCTGCAAAAATTACACATTGAAACTTATAGGATTATAAATGATGAAAGCGGTTTTTGGATAATTATAACAAGGGAGTAGGTTAATGAAATGTAATATTTGCGAGTTTAGGTGTGATATACAAGACTCTAAATTTGGTCTTTGTGAAATGTATGAAAACAAAAACTGGTCAGATAGTTGAACGTTTTAAAAATGCTTATTTATTCATAAACCCTATTTCTATCGAAACGCAACCCATGCTGCATTTTTTCCCAAACCATAAGTTTTTGCAACTTGGCAGCGCGGGGTGTAACTTTAAGTGCGAAGGCTGTGTATCAAATGTATTTGTGAAACATTCAGATGTTTTTAAAGATGCTTTCAAAGTTTTAAAAGCTGAAGAAATCATACAAAAAGCACTTAAGGAAAACTGCAAAGGTATAGTTTTTGGTATAAATGAACCCACAATGCAGTACTTTAGCCTGCTTGAACTTGCAAAAAAAGCTAAAAAAAGCAACCTGCTTTTTGGTATATCTACAAACCTATATTACACAAAAGAAGCACTGTTAGAATTAATTAAATACATCGATTTTGTAAATATAGGCTTAAAAGGATATACGCAAGCCACATACAGAAAATTTTGCAAAGCTTTAGACTCAAAGCCGGTGTTTAGAAATATTGTTTGTTTATTTAAAAACAATGTGTATTTTGAAGTTTCTATTCCACATGTAAAAGGTAACGAAGCTGAACTTACAAGAGTTGCAAAATTCTTATCAAAACTATCGCGCCAAATACCCATGCAAGTTATGCGCTTTATACCTTTCGATAGCGCCTCAGTAGAACTTGAGCCATCAATTGGCGAATCAGAAAAATTAGTTGAAGAACTTAGAGAGTATTTGGATTATGTATATCTATTTAACTCCCCAGGCACAAAATATTTAAATACTAAATTAGATAAATTTAGCATAAAGCGCTGCTTCTATGGACCAATGGGCGCACATATAATCTCTACAACAGGCAAACCTGCGCATATTGTAGGTAATATCTGCAAAAATGATTTTGAAGAAGACGGCTTTTTTGGCGGCTACAGGCTAACAAGGGCTATAGAGATGGTAGTAGGCATATTAAATGTGCTTGGCGTAAAAGACAAAAAAACCATAACTTTTGTTATTGGTACAATTTTAAAAGATAAAAATTTCTTAACTTTTTTTCACGAAACACAAGATGGAAAAAACACCAATTTAGAAAATTATTTTGATGTTGTCAATTTATTAGCAAAAATTGCAAATACGGATCCTTCAAAACTTATCAACTTCTACAGCGAAATTTTAGAAGAGGTAAGACAAAAAAGAGAAAAAATACAAAAAAAGCTAAAATCCTACTATGTTATGGGTACACCTATTTTTGCACTCAATACACACAGGTTTGAAAATAAACTTGCAAGCTTTGTAGGATTAGAAACAATCAAATTAACAAAAGAAGGCAAGCCAGGTCTNAATATATCGCATAAAGAACTTATTGAATATAACCCAGACATTGTATTTATTTCTGGGTTTATTTCTTGCAAAGAAGAAGACTTTTACGAGTACTGTAAAAAAAATAACATTCATCTTAATGCAATAAAAACAAAAAAGGTTTTTAGGTTACCATTTGGATGGGATTTTGGTACAGTTGAGTGGGTATTTGGTTTGATGTTTATTGCTAACTCAGCCTACCCCGATATCTATAATTTTGATATTGAAAACAAATACTACTTATTTAACAATAAAAACTACACTCAAGCAAATAAATCATTTTATGCGAATATTGAATAATTTTTTTTAGAAGCGTTATATAAAAATTTATATATTTAGTGGAGGAGCTATGGATAAGGTTAGACTTGCGTGTGCACCAAATTTAAGTGGTATTGTAGAGGAAATTATTGATAGCTTTAAGGACAAGACAGTTTCATTTGAATTAACAATTGGTGATAGTTGCAATGTTTACTACAAAGAGATATTAAACGGCAAACCATACGATATTTTTTTAACTGCAGATGAGAAAAGCGCTGACGGCCTGTTTTTCTCGGGGCTTGCAAAAAAAAGCGCTGTTTACGCCGAAGGCAAACTATGTCTGTGGCCACTTGAATCTAACATTATAAATTTAAGCAATATAAAAATCGCGCTGCCTGACCCAGACTTAGCCCCTTATGGCAGAGCAGCTTTTGAATATCTTGAAAATACAAAAATAATTGACTCTGTGAAAGAAAACTTGATCTTTGGCAAAAACCCGTTTGAAGTTTCAAGGTTAGTACTTGAACAAAAAGCTCAAATAGCATTTTTGCCTGTCTCTTTTGTAAAAAGTGTTTTAAAGGACGATAGCTTTAAAGTATTGCTGGATAACTATAACCCAGTAGTCCAAAAAGGCGTTTTGCTATCGCAAGCAAGCAAAAAGGCTCAGGAGTTTTTTGAATTTTTGATAAATTCTAAACAGTCAAAACAAATCTTAAATAAATTTGGTTTTTAAAATGAGAGGTTTTATGAAAAGAAAATTTATTTCAGTAGCTGTTTTGGGGTGCTTACTAATTGCACAAAAAACTTACGGTGTTGAACTGCCAAGTATAACGGTAAGTGCACCTAAAAAAACTCTAATCAATCAATATACAAAAACACTTGATCTCAAACGCAAAATCAATACAACCTAGATAATTCTTCACTAAAAACATTTTCTAATACAAACAATTCGGTATTCAATGCGATAAATATGATACCATCTGTAAACGCACAGGGGCCTGATGCGTATGGAAATGATGAAACTTTGCGATTAAGGGGCATAGATAGCACAAAAGCTGGAATAATAAACATAAATGGCGTTCCTACGCCAAATGGTCCAACAGGTAGTTTAACTGCAAATGTTTTTGATTTAGAGAATATAGAAAACATAACTGTTTATGATGGTGCAATTAAACCTAATGTGGGATTTAACTCATTTGGAGATTTTCCTGGTATAATTGATTTAACCATAAAACAACCTTCGGATAAGTTTGGTATTACACTAAATCAAAGCTTTGGTAGTTTCGATTATTCAAAAAGTTTTGTAAGGGTAGATTCTGGTGATATTAATGGCTTTAGAGCATTTGCATCTACATCTTTGTCGTATGCAAATAAATGGAAAGGCAATGGCAATTTTGTAAGGAAAAATGCTATGTTTGGGCTAACAAAAAATTTTGATAATTTTGTAGATTTTGCATTGTATTTAGGATACAACAGTAACTTTCACAATAACTATTATGGATTAAACTACAACCAAGCTTCAAATATAAACAAAAATTATGCTCTTGACTACAACAATAACCCAAACAGCACTTCATGTTACAATTACAACAAAACTAACACCAGAGACTACTTTGTTTTGCCAACCTTTACAATTAATACATCAAACTCATCAAAACTTGTTCTAAAACCATATTACTGGTCAGTTAGAGGAAATGGTTATTATACTGGAAATAACCCTCAGTTTGTCCAAAAATTTTTATACAATAGCAATATTTTTGGCATAGTTTCAAATTTTGATTGGAAGATTGCAAAAAACTACACATTTACAGTTGGCTATTGGTTTCATAAACAACAAATGCCAGGTCCTCCTTATGCAATCGAAAACTTTATCCCAAAAAATGGAGCCCTGGAATTTTCTAACTGGGCAATTCTAGCAGATCATGGCTATCACACTATAAATTCACCATTTATAAATGTAGAAGCTAGCATAGGCAGATTAAAACTTGATGCAGGTTTAAAGTATTTAATGTACAAAACATCAGCAATTAGTGGCTACAACACAAATGGTATAATCACATCAAACGCAGATGAAGCATTAAAACTTGCAAAACCAGACCCTTTTGAAACAGCAAACTCAAAATTTTTTAGAAATTACCTTCCCTATTTAGGTATTAATTATCAATTGAGCGATTATGTTAATATATTTGCAAATTACGGCAGGAGTTTTCAAGCACCAAATTTTAACCTATGGCCATCTTATGCTAGCAACAAAAAAGTTTTTGAGTCAAAAGGCATAACGCTTCAATCGTTATGGGATAAATACTTCAATATGACAACAGCAAACAATTTTGATTTAGGTCTAAGGTACAATAATGAAAATTTATTCTTTTACCCAACGTTGTTTTACAGCACTATAAATAATATTGGCACTTACGCTCCAATAAATGTAGGAAACGGTCAAATTGCAGAAATGCCATCAAATACCGCAAAAGCAAGGTCATATGGTATAGAAATTTCTGCTGGTTACACACCTGTTAGAGATTTGCTATTGTTTGCATCATACAGTTATAATAGATTTTATTACACAGAAAATGTATCATTTATGAATAATTTTTATGATGTAAAAGACAAACAGATAATCAATGTACCCAAAAACATTATTAAAGCGGGTTTTACTTATAAATATGATACTGTTTCAATTACACCATACTTTAGCTACATTGGTAAACGCTACGGGGATTTACTCCATACACAACCATTACCATCCGTCTTTCTTGCCAATTTAAATATTGACTACAACCTAAAAAACCTATGGAAATTTAAAGATGTAAATTTTAGCCTAGATTTTACAAATTTACTCAACAAACGCTACATAAGTGCCATAAATTCACCCGATTCAAACTTTTCTATGTATAGTCAAACAACCTATCAAGTGGGCGCACCATTTAGTGTAGTAGGAAGCGTTTCAGTAAAGTTTTAATTAGAAAACTTTTTAAATTTTAAACCCAAAGCTGAGTTTCAAAAAAATCATCAAAACTCAGCTTTGTTTAGATAAATCAAAGCGATATTTTTACTCCAAGCACTTCTAAAAACTTCCTAATCCATTCCGGATGAGCAGGCCAAGCTGGTGCTGTAACTAAATTTCTATCTACGCACGCATTGGAAAATGTCTGATTTGGATCAACCCATTTTCCACCAGCTCTTATTATGTCTGGTTTTAATGCTGGATAAGCAGTAAGCTCATATCCAGAAACTGCATCTGCTGCAACCAAAATTTGCGGACCATGGCATATAGCCGCAATAGGTTTTTTGTTTTGAGAAAAATACTTGACAATCTCAATTACTCTGTCGTTTAGCCTAATATATTCTGGTGCTCTGCCACCTGGAAGTACTAACGCATCAAAATTTTCTGGTTTTATGTCTTCAAAAGTACAATTTAACATAAAGTTATGTCCGCGTTTTTCAGAGTAAGTTTGGTCGCCTTCAAAATCATGAATAGCGGTCTTTATAAATTCACCTGCCCTTTTGTCTGGACAGGCACAGTAAGTATCTAAACCTATCATTTGCAACATCTGAAAAGGCACCATAACTTCGTAATCTTCTACATAATCACCTACTAACATCAACACTTTTTTTGCCATAACATTACCTCCTTTTTAGGAGAAAATAACTCACTTTTAAAAATTATCAAGTCATACTCTTTTCTACAACTTGTGCAATATCAAGCACAGCTATATCGTCTCTTGAGATATCTTTGACCCCATCATCAAGCATTATCATACAAAACGGGCAAGCGGTTATAATATTTTGAGCATTTGTATTTATTGCTTGTGCAGTTCTAACCTTATTCATGCGCTCACCTTCCTCTTCAAGCCACATCATACCGCCACCTGCACCGCAGCAAAAGCTATTGCAGTGAGAATTTTTCATTTCTGTTAGGTTATATCCTGCTTGTGTTGCGATTTGTCTAGGCTCTTCATATATATTGGAGTGCCTTCCTAAGTAACACGAATCGTGGAATGTAGCAGTTTGATTTAGGTTATTTGAAAGTTTTAATCTACCTTCTTTTATAAGCTGAGTTATAAACTGGCTGTGATGCAAAACCTCAAACTCACCACCAAGTTTAGAGTACTCATTTTTTAGCGTATAGTAGCCGTGTGGACATGTTGTAACAATCTTTTTAATATTGTAGGCTTTAAAAGTTTCTATGTTTTCTTGGGCTAAATTGTAAAACAAATACTCATTGCCAAGACGCCTTGCATTATCACCGCAACATTTTTCTTTTTTACCCAGCACGGCAAACTTAACATTGGCTTTTTGTAATACCTTTACAAAGCTTTGCGCAATCTTTTTGCTTCTGTCATCAAATGAGCTTGCACAACCCACAAAGTATAGGATCTCTGGATCTTCTTGCTCATCTATTGTTTTTACATCAAGACCTTTTGCCCAATCAAGCCTGTAATCTGAGTTGATACCCCAGGGGTTGGAGTTCGTTTCTATATTATTAAAAATAGGGACAAGCTTTTCTGGAAACTCACCTTGTGTTAGCACAGCATAGCGCTTTAGATCGACCATATCTCTAATGTGCTCATTATTTACAGGGCAAACAGTCTGACATGCGCCGCATGTAGTGCACTGCCAAAGTGACTTATCTGGTATTGCAAAACCATACTCAAAATAGCCGTGTGGACTTTCTTGCGGTAAATCGTTTGTTACAAGGGGTGTGAGCTCTTGCTTTGTGAGCAAGTTTTGAGCATTGTGAAAAAGATTTTCTTTTATGCCAAGTATAATCTCTCTTGGCACAAGTACTTTACCCGTATTTGCCGCAGGACATACCTGGGCACATCTGCCGCATTCTGTGCAGGCATAACCATCTAACAACTGCTTCCATGTAAGTTCGTTTACATTTTTTACGCCAAAGCTTTCTGCGTTTTCATCTTCAAAGTTTAGATCCCTTAATGCCATTGAAGGACCTAAGTTTGCAAAGTAATTATTAGGGATACCGGCTAAAATGTGCAAGTGCTTTGAGTTTGGTATAAAATCCAAAAAGGCAAGCAATACGATCATATGCACCCAAAAGGCTATATGGTAGGCTACTTCGTTGTATGAGTGGATATTTAGAAGCCTATATACAAGCCCTGCAAAAGGCTCGTATGGGTTAATTTTACCAGTTTTTGCCATCTCAAGCGCAGCCATATAAAACAGTGTAAACACCAAAATAGTGATAAAAATCAGTATCAAGTACGCGCTAAAATGGTAATTGAGTTTTTTAGGGTGCCAAATAAAGCGCCTTGCCAAAGACATTAAAATAGCAATAAGCACCAAAAATGCAAACAAATCTTCTAAAAACAGATAAACGGGGTACAAAAACCCCAAAAAACTAAAGCTAAAAGATGGTGCAAAACCCTTAATAATTAGCTCTATTTCGCCAAAAAGCAAAACCACAAAACCAAAGAAAATCAGCGCGTGCATTATGCCAGCATAGTTTATATCTTTGTCATTTATCTTAAAATGACACATCTGCAAAAGACCGTTTTTAATAGCGTTATTTAGACGCTTTAGAGGGTTATCAAAACGGTTTTCCGCCTGACCAAACTTAAGTAGTGAGTATAAATAGTTTACACGGTAGAAAAAATAACCCACACTAGCTAAAAGAACAATCCCAAAAATTAAACTCTCCACCCTTCCTCCTTAAAAATTACATATTTCTTCTGTATTTGCCGCCAACCTCAAACAACGCGTTTGTAATTTGGCCCAAAGATGCGTACTTTACGGTTTCCATTAATTCTTCAAATATATTGCCACCAGTTTGAGCAATATATTTTAGTTTATCTAAATACTGTTTTGAAAACGCTTCATTGCGTTTTTGAAATGCGATTAAGTTGTCTAGTTGCCATTTTTTTTCTTCTTCTGTTGACCTTGAAAGCTCGATTTTATCTTCTTCAATATATTTATCGCTAACAAAAGTATTTACACCTATGATAGGTAACTCTCCTGTATTTTTTAGCTGTTCGTAGTATAGGGATTCTTCTTGAATTTTGTTCCTCTGATACCTTGACTCCATAGCACCAAGTACACCACCCCTTTTTGAGAGTCTTTCAAACTCATTTAACACTTCTTCTTCAACCAAATCTGTAAGTTCTTCTACGATATAACAACCTTGAAGTGGATTTTCGTTTTTAGCCATACCAAACTCGTAGTTAATTATCATTTGGATAGCCAAAGCTCTTCTTACAGATTCTTCTGTAGGCGTTGTTATTGCTTCGTCGTACGCATTTGTATGAAGAGAGTTACAGTTATCGTAAATGGCAGTCAAAGCCTGAAGAGTGGTTCTAATATCGTTGAAAGCTATTTCCATAGCGTGAAGTGATCTGCCTGATGTTTGGATGTGGTATTTGAGTTTTTGACTGCGTTCATTAGCTGAGTATTTATTTTTCATTGCAATTGCCCATATACGGCGTGCTACCCTGCCAATAACAGAATACTCTATATCAAGACCATTTGAGAAGAAAAATGACAAATTAGGGCGCAAAATCATCAACTTTCATACCGCGCGCTAAATAATACTCCACATAAGTAAAACCATTAGCCAAAGTAAAGGCTAGCTGCGTTATGGGGTTTGCTCCGGCTTCTGCTATATGATAGCCTGAGATTGAAACAGAATAATAATTTTTTACAGCATTGTCTATAAAATATTGTTGAATATCGCCCATTAGCTTAAGTGAAAAATCCGTCGAGAACAAACAAGTGTTTTGGGCTTGATCTTCCTTTAAGATATCGGCCTGCACTGTGCCTCTTACAACTTTTAGCGTATTTTTTTTAATTTCATTGTAAGTGGCAATGTCAACAACCAAATCACCACTTATGCCAAGCAGACCCAAGCCTAAATGGCTTTCATCTGAATCTTTAACGCCAAAAGATTTATTGTATATTGGGCGTTCTACATTAAGCTTTTTATAGTAATTATTAATTTTATCCTGCGCTTGCCCCCATTTGTTACTATCTTTTAAGTATTTTTCGACTTGCTGGTCGATGGCAGTATTAAAAAACATTGCAAGCATCATAGGTGCTGGACCATTGATTGTCATAGAAACAGATGTATTTGGATCGCACAAGTCAAACCCACTGTAGAGTTTTTTTGCATCATCTACCGTGGCAATAGACACACCTGCATTTCCAATTTTGCCGTAAATGTCTGGCCTTACATTTGGATCTTGACCATAAAGCGTTATAGAGTCAAACGCAGTGGATAGTCTACTAAACGGCTGGCCTGCCGATAGATAATGGAACCTTTTGTTTGTGCGCTCTGGCGTGCCTTCTCCAGCAAACATCCTTGTGGGTTTTTCATCCTGCCTTTTTAGAAGAAAAGTACCAGCTGTGAATGGAAATTTACCAGGCACATTTTCTAACAACTGAAACTTTACGATTTCACCGTATTCATTGGATTTAGGCAGTGATATTTTCGGTATTTTGTTGCCAGATAATGTTTTGGTTGTAAGCTCATACTTTATTTCTTTGTCCCTTATCCTTGAAATTAGATAATCTTTAGCGTAAATTTCTCTTAAGTTATTCCAATTTTCTATAAGCCTTATGGTTTGTGTATCAAGCATTGTATTTATCTGCTGTATTTCTTGCGTTATAACATTGAGTGCTTTTTCTAGGTTTTCTTTTTTAAGACTTTCATCAACCCTAGCATCAACAAAATCTGCTTCTTCGCTTGATTCAATAGAAGTATTTAAACGTAGCTGCAATAATTTTTTAGTGCCTTCAAGCGCATATAAATTATTAGAGAGTCTTATTTGCTCGTTGGCTTTGGTTTTATAATCACTAACGGCAGTAACAATCTCGCTTAAATATCTTGTGCGATGAGGCGGTATTAAAAAAATTACAGATGCGTCGCTTATTGGCTCAACAACCTTTTGAGTTTCAATCCCAATAAGCTGCATAAGTTTGTAAAAAAGGTAATTTGTGCCAGCATCGTTGAAATTTGAAGCAACTGTATGGTAAACAGGCATTTCATCTAACTTTTTGTCAAAAAGCTTGTGGTTTCGCATATACTGTTTTCTTACTTCATAGAGGGCATCTTCGGCACTTTCCTTATCATACTTATTTAACACAACCACATCGGCATAATCTAGCATGTTGATTTTTTCAAGCTGTAATGCTGCACCGTATTCTGGTGTCATAACATACACATTATAATCTGCTATATCAATAACCGCTATATCACTTTGGCCAACGCCTGCTGTTTCTAATATTATTAAATCAAAACCAGACATTTTGTACAAATCAATAACTTTTCGTGTAGCTTTCGAGATTGACATATTTGAGCTTCTTGTTGCCATTGAACGCATATAGGCGTTTTTATGTGGCAGAGAGTTCATCCTAATTCTATCACCAAGCAGGGCACCTTTACTTTTCCTAGTAGGATCAACTGCTAATATACCAATTTTTTTGTCTTGATAGTTATTCAAAAATCGTCTAAGCAACTCATCTATTAACGACGATTTACCAGCACCACCAGAACCAGTAAAACCAAGTACTTTAGTGTCTTTTGTAAGTCTTTCAAAATACTTTTGAAAGACTTCTTCATGATACGGTGTCCAACCGTCTTGCGTTATAAGCTTTTCAATTAAGCTTATTGCTTTTGGAAGTGTTTTTGGCAAATTTTGAAGGTATTCTTCAAGTTTTCNCTCATCAAATGTTAAAAAGTCGCTCTGTTTGAGCATATAGTCTACCATGCCTGTTAAACCCATCTGCATACCATCTTGTGGTGAGAAAATCTTACAAACGCCGTATTCTTGCAGCTCTTGAATCTCATGGGGGACAATAACACCCCCTCCTCCACCAAAAATCTTGATATANTCAGATTTATTTTCTTTTAGTAGATCATACATATACTTAAAAAATTCATTATGGCCACCCTGGTAGGATGTTACAGCAATAGCATTTGCATCTTCTTCAAGCGCAGTCTGGACAATTTCGTAAGCACTGCGGTTGTGACCTAAATGTATAACTTCTGCGCCGCNGTCTTGTATGATTCTTCTAAAAATATTTATAGAGGCATCGTGACCATCAAAAAGGCTTGTAGCCGTAACAAACCTCAAATTATATTTAGATGCATACATACAAAGCCTCCTTATTCTTTTANCTTAAACTCCCATGCACAGTGATAACCAGCATTCGTAATATCATCAGGTGGGCATTTTATTACACTTGTTTTTATGCGATTATCAATTGTGCTTGCAAAATAACCATATTCAATAATCCCAACACTTTTACACGGGAAAAATGGTAAGTTTTTTCTCTGACGCGCCGATTGAACACGACATGATGTCATCTTTAATATTAGTGTGTGATCGTTTGGCCTTTCTATTACTTGCTCATTTATGCGTCTATACATCCTAAAATTTAAAGCCTTTTCTAGACCATCAAGACCACTATTTTGAGGCAAGTTAAGCCGCTCCATTATTCTTCTTGCTTCAATTTGTGTAAAATCTTTCCATGCTTCCTCGTCAAGCTTTATTGCAGCATCCATACCAAAGTGTGTTTCCACCGCCTGAAACCATAAACCATCATGGGCAAGCCAGTTTTTTGCTTCATCTTCTATTACTTTTATTAACTCTTCTTTACT
>JGI24721J44947_10007093_pt1 | contig 14898 bp, 9 predicted proteins | sample YelNatPaOPGAMG01_FD_44947 | JGI IMG/M metagenome (IMG submission 44947)
AAAGTCTTCGGCAACCTGGAAGCCACTAACATTCTGGGAAAAGATGATGGTATCTTTGCCCGGACCGTCCGAAAACTTCTTCCCCACCTGCCTTTGATTGACGAAGGCCGCCTTAACGACCGGGAGCTCCGCTGGGAATTTCTCGCCCGGGTACAACTTCATTTTCTCTTTCGAAAATCTGTGGCTGATATAAATTCTCTTTTAGATTTTCACTCTAGGGCTAAATACCTGTTTATGTCCATCAGTCAAAAAGACCTGAAAATACTTGGTCAGATACTGGCCCGACATCAAAAAGGCGATTTCCACCGTACCCTGACTGACTACCGCCAGGCTTTTCACCAGATATTGACCAAACCCATCAGAAAATCCAATCTCATTAACGCCATAAACCACATGTTTGGCTATGTTTCCCAAAGGCTGAACTCATCCGAGAGAAACCACTTCCTGCGCCTTTTAGATAATTACCGTCAGGGAAAAACCGACTTTGTCACTTTGCTAGAGCTTCTCAGAAGCTATGGCTACCGCTTTAACCTGTCTTACCTGTTGAATCAGTACCTGCTGGCGCTGGAATAAAAGACCCTGTTTTAAGCTTCTGTTAAGAATCCTGGAAATTTCTTTGACTTTCTTCTCGGCTATTACCTGGCTGCCGGCCGTATCGTCCAGATCAATTACAAGACCAGCCAGCACAAAGAATTTATGGAGGTGGAAAAGGGACATTCCACCACTCTTAAATTTTCTTACCTGCTGAGAATCTGAGTGGCCATTCTTGCTCCGAGGATAACTGGTTTTTCAGAACTTTTTTAAAATTATCAAGGGCAACAAGATGAATTTTGGCCATTTAACAGGGGCTTCAGCTATTTCCCGGCATAACTATTATCCACGGTTCCTGGCCATAGATTTCAGCCCTACCCTGCCAGTAGAGGAAGCCCACCAGAGCGGCGGTCAGGGCATCCAGTTCATCAGGGCTGAAGTTTTTCTCAGGCTTTTGCGGTCCGACCAAACTCAACCCAAAATCCTGGCTAAGCTTTTTCAAGAGTCCGGACTGGAGTTTGGCCCGGTCCTGTCTGGCCCGGGGTAATTTCCAGATATCCTGAGCTCCTCCAGGATATATCTCTACCACTTCCAGTCCATTTTTTCTCAGGCGCTCTTTTAGCCGGAGCCCTCTTTCGGTCAGCATCCTCATCGGACCCAGAGTAACAGGGAAAAATTTTATGCCCCTCTTTCGCAATTCCAGGTCACACGGTCGAAAATGAAAGGCGTTTCGCTCGTGGATGGCCTGGCGTCCAGGTGGCAAGCTCAGCGGCGCATCCACTGCTACCAGCTCTGGTCCGGCCGCCAGTACCTCCCGAATAATTTCTTCATCTGTGAACAGAACCTGAAGAAACACCTGATTTCCCTCAATCCGGCAAAAGCCGGTCGGACGGTGCGGAGAACCAGCCAGGTCAATCCCTATTATTTTAGTAGGATTTACATTTTTCCTGGAAGCAGGAAAACGACCAGGAAAACTCAATTTCTCCTTCCCTCAATAAACCACCAGATAAAAGGCTTCCACCACTTTCTCAGGAAAATACTTGCCGCTCAATTTTTTTATATCTTCCAGGGAGCTGATTTCCTCCGGTCCAACTTTAACCCGGCCCTGTCTGGACAGCTTAACGTATAATTCAGCCAGGGCAATAATGGAGGCTTCCACTGGTATGGACTGAAGACTTTTTTCCAGTTCTCCAGCCTTCTGCCGGTAATGTACGTTATAACTCTGGAGCAACGGTTGGACTTCAGACAGAATCAAGGCCGCAGTCTTGAGCATAATTTTTTCCCGGTCGGAAAACTGCATCTGGGAAAAGCTCTCCTCCTGGATGAAAGCCGTTGTACCAGTAAGGAGAGGCAGAAAGTTTTCCAGTTCCTGGATATCGCTGAGCAGAGCCGCGGACTTAACGTTTTCTACGGCAGCCTTGTTCATCTCCAGCACAGCAGCTATTTTCCCGGCCAGGTCCGCCACCTTCTCCGCGTTGGATTTTCCTTCCTCGCCGAGCTCCAGGTATTTGAGGACTATGGACAGAATTCCCACATAAGCTTTCTTCAGGTCGAAAAGCTCTTTTTCTCTCTTTTCACTCAACAATCCCACTATCCAGCCCGTGGCCACCAGGAACAAAGCCCAGCTGATCAGAAAAATCAGCTCATCCTGACCAAACTCGAAAACCGCGCCGAAAACCCGGCTGGAAAAAACCAGGTAGAGTACCTCCAGAAGCACGCAGGCCAGAGCAATCAGGATGGCTCGCTTACGGCCGAGGTAATAGCCAGAAAAAATGACCGGGATAAAAAAGAAATTGAGCAGATAAAATTTATAATGAACTAATATGCCGGTAAGAATTATGGCCAGAACAATTATGATAGCCAGTACAGTTTCAAATTGTTTTCCCGAAAGTACTTTCTTTTTACTGCCTGGCATCAGGCCTCCTTTCGGACAGGTTTACCCTCACTATTTTGATTAATTTAATAATCTTATAACATTAATCAAAACTGCAGGTCAACTGAAATCTTCTTTCAGGTTAAGACCTGGTCTCCAAGTCTTAAGGTCCGTTCTGGAAAAAGCTGGGGTCGCCAGTCATTACCTTGAGGTTAAGCGCCTCAGGTCAAAAAGTAAATAAAAGGAAAATAAATTATGGTGGCCGCGCTCTTTAGCGGACATCTCTAAAGAATTAGCCGTCCGGCAGAACATCTTTACCAGAAAAAGAAGCAGGCCCTTCCCCTCTGCAAATTTAGCTGAGTATTAATAATGGAAAGGGATGACGATAACAGAACCTGGTTCAGGCTTAATCCGAACCTGATTGGCACTCACCTGCCCGCCAAAAAACAGACGGCAGAAAGCAAAAAGTCGTCTTACTCTCTCCTGGCTCTTTTTTCCGCCTGTCTCAAGAGAAAAAATTAAAACTTAAATTTCAGCTGGGCTCCAATGACGGGACCGCTTAACTCCCATTTAAATTGCTGCTCATGACCGTCCGGGTCAGTAAAAATAAGTTTTTGCCCGACGTTCTGGCTGTCCAGGGTATCTTTTTTCACCTTGAAGGATTTTATAGAGCCAAAAGGATACCTGAGGTCCACACTGGCTGAAATTTGATCGGAAAGTTTTATTTCTCCACCCAGGTTGGCATGCGGCAACAGGGCCTGACCTGAAGCTCTCAGGTCGCGTAAACCGGTATCTACAGCTTCTGAATTTTCCAGCCAGTTCCACTGCTGCTTGATAGTTAGATAGCTGAGGTAATAGCCCAGTCCCCCTCCCAGGTAAATTCTGGCTATTTCAAAAGGCAGGTTTATCCTGACGGTGGCCAGAATAGGAATAACATAGAAATTTATCTTCCCCTCATCTTGAATGGTATAAGATACCTCATTAATTTTTCCGGCCACGTCCAGAGCCGTGTTAAGTCTTCTGGTCCAGAACTCTGAGCCCAAAACCAGCCAGAACTGCTGGGTAGCTTTAATTTCCAGCTCCGCTCCCACCAGGATTAAGCCGCTCAGTTTATGCATCGGCAGATAGCTGCTGCTTAAGCCCAAGCCCTGCAGGTATTCAGCTGTATCCTTAACCTGCGCGTTAACCGCTGTCCTGTATTCTTTGTTAAAGGTTGAAGAAGAAGGCAGGCCATAACCCAATCTCAAACTAAGATAACTTTTTGCCTGCTGATCCTGCGCCCAACCCATTACTCCCATGAACAACACCATAAACCAGATTAAAAACACTCTGGAATTTTTCATTCTCTTCTTTCTCCTTTAGCCTGGACTTTTCCAGCCATTATTCTAAGGGGCCAAAAACAATTTTATTGTTATTTTCATTTTTTTCCGGCCGCACGTTGTCCGGGTCAACCACCGCCATCAGGTATTTACCAGAGAGAGAAATGGTATTGGGCACATAACAGACAAACATCAATTCGCGGTAAGTTCCTCTGGTTAAGCTAAAGTTGATTGTCCGGGTGCCAATCTGCGTTTGGGGTGTTGAACCATCACTGCTCAGATAAAAATTAACTTTATAACCACTGTTGGCCGTAGCCTGCCCGATGTTCTGTAGCTTCAAATACCCGTTCAAAACTCTGACCTGAGCAAACATCTTTTTCACCACCACGTTGTGCAGCTCGCCAGTCAGGTCTGGAAGCGGAGTAGGTCCAAAAACTGCTACTACCTGTTTATCCGAGTCCATGATAATAGAAATAGTGGTATCTTCTCCTGTGGCGTCGCCTTCCCAGTGATCAAAGCCAGCGTTCTCATCGGCTGTGGCCGTCAGTTTGACCACCGTGCCCGCCGGGTACACTTCAGAACAATCTGTTCCGCAATCAATGCCACCGTCTTCACTTTTCACCTGGCCAGTGCCTGTTCCAGTTTTTACCACCGTCAGAGTGTAAAAAGCATCAGCCGGCACAAAACGGGCTGTGATATTCTTATCGCTATCCATGTTTACCACAATCTTAGATTCGGTGCTGACCACATCGCCTTTCCAGCCGCCGAAGACCGACCCGGAAGCTGGTTTAGCTTCCAGAACAATGTTCAGGCCCGCGTCATAAACTTCAGAACAATCTCCGGGACAATTTATTCCACCCTCAAAACTCTTGACTTCTCCAGTGCCATCTCCAGACAGATTAACTGTCAGCTGGTAGCTATCAGGTGCAGCAAATTCCACCACAAAGGCGTCTATGCTTTCAATGGTCGTATCATAGGCCTTGTCGGTGGTGGGAAAGGTAGAAGATAAAGTATACCCTGTAGCGTAGACATTATGGCTGCTATCAAGCGCCAGACCGTAGATAAAATCATCGCTGCTTCCACCAAGGTAGGTGCCAGCAAACAGCGTGGTCAGACTGGGCGGAAATTTTATGATCAAGCCATCCCAGCCGCCATTCTGGCTCCGGTCATAAGCACCTAAAGTGGTACTCACGTCCGAGGACCTGGTCCAGCCGGAAACATAGATATAACCGTAATTATCCTGGAGCATGGTGCGACAACGGTCATCACCTGTTCCGCCGTAATAGGTAGAAGCTACCAGCGTCTTCAGGTCAGCAGAAAGCCGGGAAATAAAAAGGTCATAGCTTCCTTTTCTTTTTGAGGAAAAAGCTGTGCTGCTAACCGGAAAATCGTCCGAGGCCGTGTACCCGGCGACAAACACATCACTGGCCTGACCGGCCACCAGAGCAGTCAGGTAATCATAACCGCTCCCACCCAGGTAGGTAGACCCTTCCAGTACGCTGAGTTCGGCATCAAGTCTCAAAATGAAACCATCATAATCACCCTTTAGCTGGGTGGCAAAAGCTCCTGCTGTAACCGGGAAATCTGTGGACCTGGTGCGGCCGGCGACAAAAATCTTTCCGTCGGAACCCACGGCCACGGCTGCTCCTGTATCATAATCGCTTCCACCGATAAGCACCGAAGAAGCCACCGTGTCCAGGTCAGCCGTCATTCTGGTGATGAAGCAATCATAATTACCGCCAGGACCAGGGTTGACCAATCCTGGTCCCAGGGGAAAATCCGTAGAATTGGTGGTGCCGGTCAGATAGACGTAGCCATCTTCGGCCAGAGCCAGTCCACTGCCATAATCCAGACCTCTTCCGCCAAGATAAGAAGAAGCTTCCAGGGCGCTGAGGTCAGGAGAAATCCGGGCCACAAAGGTATCATAATCACCACCGCCATAAGACCTTTGATAAGCCGAGGCGTCACCGGAAAATCTGGGGAATTAGTAACTCCGGAAAGATAAAGATGCCCATCTCTACCCACCACCATGGAAAACACATATTCCGTACCTTTGCCACCAAGATAGGTAGCAGCTTCCAGGGTTTTCAGGTCAGGTGAAAAACGGGCTATAAAAACATCGTAAAGACCATTGTAGGTTTTGTCCAGCACGCCATCCGTGACCGGAAAATCATTACTGGCATAAAGAGTATAACCAGCCACATAAATTTTTCCCTCGCTGCCCACCGCTACCACATACCCCCGGTCATTACCTTTTCCGCCAAGAAAAGTAGAGGCCGAAAGGGTGCTGAGAGCAGGATCAATTACCAGTTCTCTTTTCGGGTCGTATTTCCCTTTTATGGAAAAGCCGTAGGAATCGGGTCCCAGAAGCGTATAGTCCACCTCCACTGACTTCCTTTTCCCGGACACCATCTGATACCCCACCGGCTTTCTCATATGAAGCACGCCGGCGGCGGTGATGAGCGACAGCTCACCATTTTGGTTAACTTCCAGTTTCCTGACACCGGAGACCTTAACTCTCAGGTCCTGAACAGAAGCGCCTGGTCTCAGGTAAAAAACCTTTTCCACGTTACCAGCCGAGGCCTTAAGCTGCACCTCAATTCCAGGATAAACTTCACCCAGAGAAATGACCTGAAAGCTTTTAAGGCTCTCTTTCCATAATGCAGGCTTTTGTCCGCTGAACCAGGAAACGCTGGTCCTGGCACTTTGCCATCCCGATGGTTTAAACTCTACCGGTCGAAAATATTGGTCAAGAAAAATCTCCTGGAAAACCAGGTTCTTGAGGACCATATTCTCAGCCGGCAGGCCATCAGGTTCTGAAGACCGGGGTTTATCATCCGCGGCGGTCTGGTCACCATCCGCCACCGCAGAGTACAAGGAGTAAACCAGCTCTCTTTGCGTCACCCATAAGTGGCCATGCGGGAGGGAAGCTCTGAACCTGGCCCGGCTGTCCCACTGTCCTTCGTTGGGAATAAAAGGTACGAACAAACCGCTAAGGTTTAAGTTCTGTCCGGAAGACGGCTGGGCAGAAAGTTCTGCTGATTCTTTTCTTACAGCCATCCCGGCCAGAGCCATCAACAGGAGGGTTAATATTAAAAAAATTGATTTTTTGCTTTTTAATAAACCAGTCAAGCAACTAAGCATTTTTTCACCTGCCTTTTGGTTTTGTAAGATTTTTCTAACCATGTTTATTAACTTACCATTAAATCCACGTCAACTAATTATATAAAACTTGAGCCAAACTAAATAGATGCAGAAATAATTTAAACTCCCCGACAGGTTAAGGCCTCTTAACTACCCAGCCGGGAAGGATTATTATAGCTTTTATTGGCCTGAATGTCTTTCTTTTCTTCCTGTTTTATGAACTCAAACGTCCAACAAAAAAAATTTACGGACCATGATAAATTTTTTGACTTTCTACGTCGTTTTAAATATAAAAGAAAAAAGGTGAGCAAAATGGGTTCAAAAAAGCCGTTTCCCAAATTATTGTTCATTTTTTTAATAATTGCTGCTCTGGCCATAATTTCTTTCTGGCTTTACCAGAAAAACGCCAGGGCCAGGACTTCCGCCGAAAGCCTGGCCAACTCCGCACCTGCCCAGAACGAAACCACCGCCACCCCCCTGCCGGTGAAAGTGGCCAAAGCCACGGTCAGCGACCTGGAAAAAAGAATTAAATCGCCGGCTGAAGTTTTTACTGATAAAAAAGTGGTGATTAAAGCTGAGGTGCGGGGTACGCTCAAAAAACTTTCAGTCAAAGAAGGTCAGCGGGTTAAAAGTGGCGAAATTCTGGCCGAATTAGATGATACACCCTACCGCCTACAGGTTGAACAGCAGGAAGCCGCCCGGCTCAAAGCCCTCTCTGAGCTTCTTCTGGATAAAATGTTTGAATCGGAAGCCAGGCCAGAAAATTCCGAAGATATACTCAACCTGAAAAAAGCAGAAGAAGAACTGGCTAAAGCCGAAAAAGCTTTTAAAGAAGGACTGATTAGCCAGATTGAACTGGACAAGGCCAGGCGCAATTATGAATTAGCCCTGATCGGGAGCGGGCTAAAAAGAGAAGAAATCATCGCTTCCTCCAAGGGCCTGACTCAGGCGGAGGTCAACGTCAAAATCGCCCGCCTGGAGCTGGAGAAAACTAAAATCAAAGCCCCTTTTTCAGGCCTGATTACGCAGATTAAAGTAGCCGAGGGTGAAACTATTGAAGCCGGGCGCGAGCTTTTTACCCTGGTTGATATCAGCCGTGTCCAGCTGGAAGCCAAGGTGCTAGAAACAGAAGTAGGTAAAGTGCAAGAAGGAAGAGAAGCAGACGTTTATCTTAGCGCTTACCCGGGCCGGGTGTTTAAAGGTCGGGTGGTAGCCATCAGTCCTCTGGTCAACCCAGCAGAAAAAACCTGTAGCGTGTTCGTTTCTCTCGAAAATCCCACCGGGGAGATCAAACCCGGTATGCACGCTGAAGTCCAGATTGTTTCTGAAATCTTTCCGCACCGCCTTCTGGTGCCTCAATCGGCTCTGCTGGTGCGTGGCGGTCGGCCTCTGGTTTTTGTGGTGGAAAACGGACTGGCCAAGTGGCGCTACGTCCAGACCGGTGAAGAGAATGAACAGTACGTAGAAATCCTTGATGGGGTCAAAGAAGGAGAACCAGTCATTGTTGAAGGGCATCTGACTTTGGCCCATGATTCCCCTGTGCGCATCATAGAGTAGCCCAGCTGCGGAGAAGACCATGAACCTGGCAAGGTTTTCCATCAACCGGCCGGTGAGCACGGTCATGTTTTACCTGGCCATCATCCTGATGGGCATGGTTTCTCTTTCTCAGCTGAGCGTGGACCTTTTGCCTTCCATAAGCTACCCTCGCCTTTCGGTTATCACCCAGTACCCGGGCGTGGCTCCAGAAGAAGTAGAAAAACTGGTAACCGTGCCTCTGGAAACTTCCCTCAGCCGGATACCTGGGCTAAGAAAAGTTGAATCCGTTTCTAAGGAAGGTTTTTCTTTTCTGACCGTGGAATTTTCCTGGGGTACGGACATGGATTTTGCCCTGCTCCACGTGAGAGAACGTCTGGACTCAGTGCGAGACTCCCTGCCTGAAGGCTGCGACAAGCCCATCATCATCGCCTTAGACCCCCAGAGCCAGCCTATCATGACCCTGGCCCTGACCGGGGAGCGAAACCTCCTGGAGCTTAAAGAGTTAGCTGAGGAGATGATAAAACCGCGGTTGGAGCAGATTGACGGTCTGGCGGCTGTGGAAATAACCGGTGGGGTAGAAAGAGAAATCCGGGTGGAAATTGACCCGGAAAAACTGGCCAGCTTTGGCCTGCAGATTGAGGAAGTAGGCCAGAAAATTGCTGCTTTTAACCGCAGCCTTCAGGGCGGCCTGATCAGAAAAGGAAAATTTGTCTATTCCCTGCGCGTGGCCGGAGAATTTGAGCAGGTCAAAGAAATTGAAAACATCCCGGTCAAATTCACTGGCGACCGCGGTCTGATTCTGGTCCAGCACCTGGGAAAGGTAGTGGACACCATAAAAGAGCGAGAAGGTACCACCCGGCTTAATGGCCAGGAAAGCATCGGGCTGCTGGTCCGAAAAGAATACGGAGCCAACACAGTCAAAGTCACTGAAGCCGCCCGCCAAGTAATCGCCGAGATAAAAAAAGAAAACCCCGGGCTTAACCTGGAGATAATCTCCGAACAGGCCGGCTACATTCAAGAAGCCATCAGTACAGCTAAAGAAGAAGTCATTGAAGGCGCTATACTGGCTTTCCTGACCCTGCTGATTTTTCTGCAGGAATGGAGAGCTCCCCTGGTCATTGCCACCGTCATACCGATTTCCATCATCGGCGCCTTTAACCTGCTTTTCCTGAGGAAAATAACTCTTAACCTGATGTCCCTGGGCGGTCTGGCCCTGGGGGTGGGCATGCTTGATGATACGGCCGTGGTCGTATCCGAGAGCATTTATCGCCACAAACAACTGGGAAAACCTCTTAAAGAAGCAGCAGAAATTGGCACTAACGAAGTCATCAACGCCATCACAGCTTCTATCCTGACCACCATCGTGGTTTTTCTGCCGGTGATTTACGTAAAAGGAGTGGCCGGGCAGCTGTTCAAGGATGCAGCCCTGACCGTGACTTTTACCCTGCTTTCCGCCCTTCTTGTTTCTGTCACCCTGCTGCCGATGCTGGATTCCAGGGAATTTTCCCGACCGGAAACAGGCCTGAGTTCCCGCCGCTTTCAGCTCCTGACCTTTAAAAAACTTCAGGAAAATCTCAAAAAAAGAAACCTACTGCTCTATCTTTGGCTCGGGTTTAAATTTATCGTTTATAACTTAATAAATTTCCTAATCTTCTGCCTGTTTACTGCTGGCCGGTCTGTTAGTAAGTTTCTGAGAACTTTTTTTCGGGCGGTTTCCAGGCCCTTTAAGCCGCTGGCCAGGTGGGTTTTCCAAACCTTCAACCTTTATTATGACCGCTTCGTCAAAAAACATTATCAGCTATTATCCTGGTCTCTGGAACATAAGCGCCGGGTTTTCAACCTGAGCCTGGTGTTTTTTCTGCTGGTGTTTTTACTGGGGGTTTTTCTGCCCCGGGAGTTGATGCCACCCCTCCGGACAACTACTTATGTCATCAACCTTAAGGCTCCGGAAGAATTTTCCTTTGAACAGACAGAAGAAATAGTCTCCAGGCTTGAAGACTGGTTAAAGCAAAAACCAGAATGCCAGAGAATATTTTCTCAGGTGGGCTTGATTTCCAGCACCGAAGCCGTCAGACCAGACATTTCTGTCAATTCTGCTGAAATTACGGTTGAGACCAGGAGCAGCCGCCATCTGGAAAACTTGATGACTGAAACCAGAAATTACCTTGGCAGCTACCCTGGCCTTAAATACTCAGTCAACCGGGCCCAGAGTACCCTCGGTGAATTCCTGGCTCTGGCCCCAGGCGTTTTAACTTTAAAAGTAAAAGGACAGGACCTGGAGCGGCTGAGAGAAATCGGGATAGATTTTTCCAGCCAGCTCAAAACCATACCAGGCATTGCTGACGTCAACCTCAACCTCCAGCAGGGCAAGCCCCAGCTTCTGCTTAAGATAAACCGGTCAGCTCTGGAAAAATACCCGAATCTTTCTCCTTCTCAGGTAGCCAATTTCCTGGTTCAGGCTACCAGGGGCGAGGTGGCCACCAAGTTCCGGGAAATGGAGAAAAAATACGACGTGCGGGTGGTCTTAGAAGGAGAAACCCGGCGCTCGGTGGAAGCACTTTTGAATTCTTTCCTGCCGGTAGGGAACTCACTTATTCCGGTCCATGAAATCGTAAATTATCAGGTGGTCAAGGGACCCAACGAAATCAGGCGGGAAAACCAGGAAAGGGAAATAATTTTAACGGCCACCATAAAAGGTAAAAAAATGAGTCAGGTGCTGCCAGCCATTCAGCAGCTCATCCAGAAATTTAACCTGCCAGCTGATTACCGCATCGTTTTTGGCGGAGAAAGAGAAGAGATGCTGGCCAGTTTCCGCTCGCTCCTTCTGGCTTTCCTTATGGCCATGGTGCTTATTTACATGATTATGGCTGCTCAGTTTGAATCACTGCTGCATCCTTTCCTTATCATGTTTACTATACCGATGGGGCTGGTAGGCACGATTCTGATTCTCTTTCTTACGGGCCAGAGCATAAACGCCATTTCCATCATCGGCACCATCGTGCTCATCGGCGTGGTCGTGGACAATGCCATCGTGGAGATAGACTACATAAACCAGCTGCGCCGGGAAGGCCAGAACCTCCGGCAAGCAGTCCTCCAGGGAAGCCAGGTTCGTCTGAGACCTATCATGATGTCCACCCTTAGCACAGTAGCTGGCCTGATACCAATGGCCCTGGGGCTCGGCCGCGGAGCCGAGTTGCTCCGTCCTCTGGCTCTGGCTGTGCTCGGCGGCTTGCTTTCTTCCCTTTTCCTGACCCTGATTCTTATCCCTGACCTTTATGAATACGTGGAAGCCCGGAAGCTAAAGAAAAAAAATGAACTTGTCTTTTGAAGATTAACCCATGAAAATTTTCATTGACCGTCCGGTAGCCACCCTGATGGTTTACCTGGCCCTTCTTTCCCTGGGTATTTACTCGCTTTTTCACCTTCCCATAGAACTGGCTCCTCAGGAAGATTATCCTCAGGTGGACATCACCGCTTCCTGGCCTGGAGCTTCCCCGGAAATCATGCAAACCCAGGTTACTGCCCTGCTGGAAGAGACGGCTTTATCGGTCAACGGCGTGCGCAAAATAACCTCCACTTCTGACATAGGCGTTTCGCGAATCACTCTGGAGTTTGACCCCAGGATAAACCTGGAGTTTGCCAACCTGGCTTTAAGAGAAGCCCTTGGCCGGGTGCAATCGCAGCTTCCCTACGGCGTAAAGCCAGTGGTTGAACCTTACGTGCCAGAAGATTTCCGCGTCCGACCTTTTTTGACCTATACCATCTCGGGCAATTATCCGCTGCAAACACTCAGAGAAATGGTCAAGGACAAGCTGGAAAACAGCCTGGGCGCAGTCCTCGGCGTATCCAAAGTTGAGGTCAGCGGCGGCTCGGAGCAAAATATCCGCCTGACCCTGGACCAGAAAAAATTAAAAGACCTGGGCCTTCATCCTTACCTGGTAGCCTATGCTCTGAACCAGTACCTGGCCACCTTTCCTTCAGCCCGAATCTTAAAAGGAAACGAAGAGTATCTTTTAAGAATCAGCACCTCCCCCAGAAACCTGAAAGAAATAGAAGAAATCATCGTGGTGAACCAGGGTGGTGTGCCGGTTAAAATCAAAGACCTGGCCCGGGTGTCAATTGAATACGCTGACGTCTATCATCTCAACCGTATAAACGGCCAGCCCACGCTGATGCTTCGGGTGCTTAAAGAAAAGGGCCGCAACACCCTGAAGGTGGCCAGCGAAGTTAAGAAACGTCTGGAAGCGGTCAGAAAAACTTTGCCGCCGGACCTGGTTTTCCGGGTGGTTGACGACGAAAGCCAGGAAGTCAGGCGCAACCTTCAGCACCTTTATCTTCTGGCCATAACCATTACTTTCATAATTTTTGTCATCATCTTTGTCATCATCCGGAAGCTGGCCCCCTCGCTTTTGATTTTATCTTCTGTCGCCTTTTCGGCCATCATTTCCTTCAATTTTATTTATCTCTTCAAAATTCCGATGAACATGCTGACCCTGGGGGCCATGGCTCTGGGCTTTGGTATGTTCGTGGACAACGCCATCGTGGTCTTTGAAAACACCCTCCGCTTGCGGGAGGAAGGCTTTGAGCCGCAAGAGGCCGCCCGGCGCGGGGCCCAGGAAGTGTTTATCCCAGTCCTGGCTTCCACGCTGACCACGGTCGGCGTTTTTTTCTGTTTCCCTTTTTTCCAGGGCCGGTTGCGGGTTTACTACCTGCCGCTGGGACTGGTCATGTCCATAGCTCTGCTGACTTCCCTTCTGGTATCTTTTTCCCTGATTCCAGCCCTGAGCCCCAGGCTTCTTTTCGTGAGAAAAAAGAAAGAAAAAAGTAGGCCGCTTTTAATCTTTGAAAAGCTTATTTCCTTTAGCTTAAAGCATCCAGTGGAAATTCTTCTTGTTATCATGCTCCTCGGCTTCGGCAGCTACAAGCTCTTCCGCAAGAATGTGGTCATCGGTGAGTTTTTCCGCTGGTATGCAAGAGACAGATTGACCGTCTCCATAGCCACGCCGGCCGGGACCAGAATTGAAAACACCGATGAGCTGGTCAGAAAATTTGAAGAGAAGGCCCTCTCCTACCCCTGCGAGAAACAGGTAGAAGCCCAGGTGCTCAGCGAAAGCGGTTACCTCAACATAACTTTTCCGCCGGCCATAGAGCGCTCGGCTCATCCCTACATCCTGAAAGATGAGCTTATTCGTCTGGCCACCAATTTTGCCGGTGTTAGCATCGGTGTTTATGGTTTTGACCCGCAGGGTTATTATTCCTCCATGAGCGCCGGCCGTTTTCTTGATTCATACATCAGACTCTACGGTTATAATCTCAAAAAGCTACAGGAAATAGCCGAAGACCTCCAGGTCCGGTTGCGAAAAAATCCCCGGGTGGGAGAAATAAAAGCCATCACCAGCCAGTATTACTGGGGAAGTACCGAGACCACAGAATACGTGCTGAAGATTAAGCCGGAAGCTCTGAAAAAGTTTAACCTGGACCCCAACTTCCTTTTCTACCAGATGCAGAGCCTGCTGCGCGGAACATTCGGTCTACCAATCAAAACGGTGATGTCCGGAAAAGAGATGGCCCTGGAAATCAAATTTCCTGAGGCCGAAAAAATGGATATCTCTGAATTGCTGCAAACTCTGCTCCGCACCCCTTCCGGCGAACACCTAAGAATAAAGGACCTGGTCACAGTAGAAGAAAAAGAAATTCCAGGCGCCATCTACCGGGAAAACCAGCAGTTTCAGATGACAGTTATGTGGGAATTTAAGGGTCCTTACAAGGCCGCAGACAATTACCGGCAGGCTATTTTCTCCAGCTTAAGTCTGCCGCCTGGCTTTTCTGCTACACTGGAATATTCATTTCTCCTGACCCAAAAAGAAAAAACCCAGTTAGCTCTGGGGCTACTGGCCGCTTTGATTATCATCTACATGATTTTGGCCTCGCTTTATGAATCGCTGATTCAGCCTTTCATCGTCATGCTGGCAGTGCCGCTCTCGCTGATAGGTGTTTTCTTAGCCTTTGTTATCGCTGGTTATCCTTTTGATTCCTCAGCTTATATCGGTCTTATTCTACTGGCCGGGATTGTGGTCAACAACTCCATCATCCTGGTGGACCACATCAACCTGACCCGGCGGCAATCAGAGCTGCCGCTGACGGAAGCCATCATCAAGGGCTCTGAAGAAAGAATCCGGCCGGTGTTCATGACCACTTTTACCACGGTTTTTGGTATGCTGCCGCTTCTGCTCATCCAGCTGGACAGCGGCCAGCGCCAGATCTGGTCCACTCTGGCCCTGGCCACCCTCGGCGGTCTGACTACTTCGGCGGTTCTGATTTTTCTGGTTATTCCCATCTTCTATTTTTACTTTGCAGGCCGAAAGTCTTAGAGTGGGGCCTGGCCCGGTCCAACAATGATTAAACAGAAAAAATAATTCTGCTTTGTTCCTTTAATGGCACTTTTACGCTAATGGTTTTTATCAGGAAAACAAAGGTAGCTTCATCAATTAAGGC
>JGI24721J44947_10007096_pt1 | contig 14893 bp, 9 predicted proteins | sample YelNatPaOPGAMG01_FD_44947 | JGI IMG/M metagenome (IMG submission 44947)
ACGCGAGACGCGAGACGTGANGACGCGAGACGGCTTCCTTTGCCTAGTTCCCTTGTCCCCTTCCGCCCCCTCCCTGAGTTGACAGCCCCTTTCTTCGCCTTTTATAATGGATTAGTTATGATTTTTTTGGGGAGGCTGGAAGGCTGCCATGGCGGAACGTTTGGGGGAAATGCTCATCAAAGCGGGGCTGATCAACCAGAAACAGCTCCAGGAGGCCCTCCAGCTCCAGAAGACCAATGGGGGAAAGTTGGGCTATAACCTGGTCCGGCTGGGCTACGTCAAGGAGGAGGACATCACCTCCCTCCTGTCGGAGCAGTACGGCGTGCCCGCCATCCACCTGGAGCACTTCGAGATCGACGAGTCCATCCTGAAGCACATCCCCTCCGATGTGGCGCAGAAGTACCTCGTCATTCCCATCGAGCGGACGGGTGCTACGCTCACCGTGGCCATGGCCGATCCCAGCAACGTCTTTGCCCTGGACGATATCCGATTCATCACCGGCTACCAGGTGGAACCCGTGGTGGCCGCTGAGGCCTCCATCCGCGAGGCCATCGCGCGGTACTACGGTTCCACTCACGAGCTCCAGCTCAAGGAGATCATGGACGAGATCGCCAAGGAGGAGGTGGCCGATCTCGAAGTGGAGGAAGAGGAGGGCGAGATCTCCGCGGAAGACCTGGAACAGGCCAGCCAGGACGCCCCTGTCGTCAAGCTCTGCAACCTGATCCTTACGGATGCCGTAAGGAAGGGAGCCAGCGATATCCACGTGGAGCCCTACGAGAAAGATTTCCGGGTCCGGTTCCGCATCGACGGCGTCCTCTACGAGCAGCTCCGGCCGCCCATGAAGCTGCGGGAGGCCATCGCCTCCCGCCTGAAGATCCTGGCCAAGCTGGACATCGCCGAGAAGCGCCTGCCCCAGGACGGGCGCATCAAGATGAGGATGAAGCTGGACAACAAGACGAAGGAGATCGACTACCGCGTCTCCGTGGTGCCCTGCCTCTACGGCGAAAAGATCGTGCTCCGGCTGCTCGACAAGGAGGGCCTCAAGCTCGACCTGACCAAGCTGGGCTTCGAGGAAGAGAGCATGCAGAAGTTCCAGCGGGCCATCATGAAGCCCTACGGCATGGTGCTGGTCACCGGCCCCACCGGCTCGGGCAAGACCAACACCCTCTACTCGGCGGTGGGCCAGCTCAACAAGCCCGAGACCAACATCATGACGGCCGAGGACCCCGTGGAGTTCAACATCGAAGGGTGCAACCAGGTGCAGATGAAGGAGGCCATCGGCCTCAACTTCGCCTCGGCCCTCAGGGCCTTCCTGAGGCAGGATCCCAACATCATCCTGGTGGGCGAGATCCGCGACTTCGAGACGGCCGAGATCGCCGTCAAGGCGGCCCTCACGGGCCACCTCGTCCTCTCCACGCTGCACACCAACGACGCCCCCTCCACCATCAGCCGCCTCATGAACATGGGCATCGAGCCCTTCCTCGTGGCTACCTCCGTCCATCTCATCCAGGCCCAGCGTCTCGTCCGCCGGATCTGCAAAGAGTGCAAGGAGGAGGTCAAGCTTCCCCGCAAGGCCCTGCAGGACCTGGGCTACACCGACGAGGAGGTGGACACCGTGAAGGTTTACAAGGGACGGGGTTGCCCCGCCTGCAACAACAGCGGCTACAAGGGCCGCGTAGCGCTCATGGAGGTCATGGAGATGAGCGAGCAGCTCCGGGAGATGGTCCTCATGGGCGCCAATGCGGTGGAGCTCAAACGGCAGGCCTTGCAGGAGGGGATGATTACCCTCCGGCGCTCGGGCCTGGTGAAGATCAGCAACGGCATTACCACCGTTGAAGAAGTGGTCCGAGAAACCGTCAATTGACCCGTTTACGGAGGGCCCCATGACCGTCACGATCCATCAGTTGCTAAAATTCTTGGTGGACCACGGGGGCTCCGACCTCCACATCACGGTCAATTCCCCGCCCCAGATCCGGATCCACGGCAAGCTCACCCCCATCGAAGGGACCAAGCCCCTCACGGCGGCCGAGACCAAGCAGCTCTGTTACAGCATCCTGACCGACCAGCAGAAGCACAAATTCGAGGAGAACCTCGAACTGGACCTCTCCTTCGGCATCAAGGGGCTCTCCCGTTTCCGGGGAAACATCTTCAGCCAGCGCGGCGCGGTGGCGGGGGCCTTCCGCACCATTCCCTACGAGATAAGAGGCTTTCAGGAATTGGGGCTACCGCCGGTAGTGGAAAAGCTTTGCGAAAAGCCCAGGGGGCTCATCCTCGTGACCGGGCCCACGGGCTCGGGAAAGTCCACCACGCTGGCGGCCATGATCGACAAGATCAACCGCGAGCGGAACGACCACATCATCACCATCGAGGATCCGGTCGAGTACCTCCACCCCCACAAGTCCTGCGTGGTAAACCAGCGGGAAATCGGCTCCGACACCTTCTCCTTCAAGAACGCCCTGAAGAGCATCCTGCGGCAGGACCCGGACGTGGTCCTCATCGGCGAAATGCGCGACCTGGAGACCATCGAGGCGGCCCTGAGGATCGCCGAGACGGGCCACCTCACCTTCGCCACCCTGCACACCAACTCGGCGGTGGAGACCATCAACAGGATCATCGACGTCTTCCCCAGCCACCAACAGTCCCAGGTCAGGACCCAGCTCTCCTTCGTGCTCCAGGGCCTCCTCTGCCAGTCTCTGCTGCCCACGCGGGACGGGAAGGGACGCTGCCTGGCGGTGGAGATCATGGTGCCCAATGCCGCCGTCCGGAACCTCATCCGCGAAGACAAGGTGCACCAGCTCTATTCGGTCATGCAGACGGGCCAGTCGGGTCACGGCATGCAGACCTTCAACCAGTCTCTCGCCGACCTGTATCTGAAGGGGAAGATTGACCTGGAGACGGCCATGGCCCGTTCCTCCATGCCGGACGAACTCCAGGAGTTGATCAACCGCAACATCACCTTGGGACAAAGGCGCATGAACGCGCCCTCGCCGACTGCCGCACCCCCCCGGGGGCCCATGCCGGTGCGTAAGCCCTGAAGGCTTAGGACAGGGAGGGAAGAACCATGCCCCAGTTCGAGTGGAAAGGCCGCAGGCGGACCGGAGAGACCATAGAAGGCGCCATGGCCGCCGACAACAAGGATGCCGTCGTCGCGGCCCTCCGGCGCCAGCAGATCATCGCCACGAGGATCAAGGAGAAGGGCAAGGAGATCGCCCTTCCCAAATTCGGCGGCGGCGTAAAAACGAAGGAGCTGGCCATCTTCACCCGCCAGTTCTCCGTCATGATCGACGCGGGCCTCCCCGTGGTGCAGTGCCTGGAGATCCTGGGCTCCCAGCAGTCCAACAAGGCCTTCCAGCGCGTTCTCTTCGAAATCCGCGAGGACGTGGAGGCGGGCTCCAGCCTCCACGAGGCCTTCAAGAAGCACCCGAAGGTCTTCAACGACCTCTACTGCAACCTGGTGGCGGCCGGGGAGGCGGGCGGCATCCTGGACACCATCCTCCAGCGCCTCTCGGTCTACATCGAGAAGGCCGTCAAACTGCGATCCGCCATCAAATCGGCCATGATCTACCCCGTGGTAGTGGTCACGGTGGCTATTCTGGTGGTGATGGTGATCATGTGGAAGGTGGTCCCCACCTTCGCCAACCTCTTCGAAGGCCTGGGAGCCCGTCTCCCCCTGCCCACCCGGATCGTCATCGCCATCAGCAATTTTTTGGGCCGGTGGGCCTGGCTGGTCATCCTCCTCATCATCGCCGTGGCCATCACCATCCGCCTCTACTACAGGACGCCGGGGGGCCGGTACACCATCGATAAGATCCTGCTCAAGCTCCCGGTCTTCGGCATCGTCCTGAAGAAGATCGCCGTCGCCCGCTTCTGCCGGACCCTGGCGACGCTCGTCTCCTCCGGCGTGCCCATCCTGGAAGGGCTGGATATCACCGCACGCACCTCCGGCAACGCCATCGTGGAAGAGGCCATCCTGAAGACGCGCAAGGCGGTGGAGGAGGGCAAGACGCTCACCCAGCCCCTGGAGGAGTCCAAGATCTTTCCCGGCATGGTGACCCAGATGATCAACGTGGGCGAGTCCACCGGCGCCCTCGACGCCATGCTCGGCAAGATCGCCGACTTCTACGAGGACGAGGTGGACGAGGCCGTGGGCAACCTCATGTCCATGCTGGAGCCCGTCATCATCGTCTTTCTGGGCGTCACCATCGGCGGCATCGTCATCGCCATGTACATGCCCATGTTCGCCCTCATCCAGCAGATCCAGTAGAGAGAGAGTGAGACTAGAGCAGCAGAAAACCGGCGAGGCAGGGAGGGAACAAGGCCGAGAGCCGCCTCCCTGCCTCATCGCTTCGTCTCCTCAGATCACCCGTGCACCTTGTCCCAGAGGGAAGAAGAGACGTGAGACGCGAGACGCGAGACGTGAGACGCGAGACGTGAGACGCGAGACGCAAGACGTGAGACGCGAGACGCGAGACGTGAGACGTGAGACGCGAGACGCGAGACGCAAGACGTGAGACGCAAGACGTGAGACGCGAGACGTGAGGCGCGAGACGCGAGACGCAAGACGTGAGACGCGCGGGAGCCAGTGGTGGAATGGCCACCCCCTCCTTGCCGTCATTGCTCCATAAGCGTTGGTGAGAAAGTCCCCCTTCCAAGGCCGTCATGGCTGAGAAAGTCCCCTTCTGATCCGCTGAACACACAGACTTTCATCCCTCACGGGCGAGGGGCACTCTCGTGAGGTATTCCGGCTTCCGGAATCCCTCTTTTTCCCCCGCCCGGATTCGGGACTCGCTCTGCTCGCCGGAATGAGGGCATGGGGGGGCGGCCTTCGATTCGCGCCGAGACCCAGCCGTGAGTTGGAGCCGACAGAGCAGTTTATTTTGGACAGGCATGGCCTATTTTGGACGGGCATGCTCTTAACTTCCCAACCTCCGCCTCCCCGCGCTATCATTTTCTCCATGACGATCGCCGGGAATGCCTAAGGCCATGGAAGCCCTCGAGACGAGCGCCGTTCGGCTGATGGTCTACCGGATGGTGATCATCCTCACCTTCTTCCTCAGCGCGCTGGCGGTCCAGGCCTTCNTGGGAGCCGAGGCCTACCTTAAGCCCTTTTATTACATCATCGCCTTCGTCCTGGCCCAGAATCTCCTCTACACCGTTCTCTATCTCTCCGCCCCCTCGCTCAGGGACCGGCCCTTCTTCATCATCATCCAGCTCTTCGGGGACGTCCTGACGGTGACGCTGCTGGCCCTCTTTACGGGCGGCATCCAGAGCATCTTCACCTTCCTCTACCACCTGCTCATCGTGGTGGCGGGATACCTCCTGCGCAAGCGCGGGGCCTTCACCATGGCGACGATCAATGCCCTGGTGTACGGACTTCTCTGCGTCGCCCTCTTCTACAAATGGATCGATCCCGGGAAACTGGGGGCGAGCTTCCCGTACGAACCCCCTACCGCCGGGTCGGCCCTCTATTCGCTCCTAGCCAATTACGTCGGCTTTTTCCTCATCGCCGCGCTCATCACCATCATGTCGGGGCGCCTCGAATCCACCCGCAAAGCGCTGGGAGCCATGGAGAGGGACTTCACGAGCCTCCAGAGCCTGAACGAGCAGATCCTCTCCTCGCTCACCTGGGGGGTCTTGACCACCGACGCTAAGGGCCGCGTCACCTATTCCAACCCCGCGGCCATGCGGCTGCTGGGCGAGACCCTGCCGGCGGGATGGGATTTCGAATCCCACCTGGAGGCCCTGGGCCACCGCGGCCGCTCCGCCCTGGACCCGGAGGCTCCCGAGGGACGGGAGCTGGAGCTGGCCGTGGCGGGCGGCGAGCGCCACCTCTCCATCGTCACCGCCCCCCTCCGCTCCGGTCAGTCCGCCCTGGGCTACCTGGCGCTCATCCGCGACCAGACGGAGGTGGTGAAGCTGAGGGAACAACTGGCGCTGAAAGACCGGCTCATGGCGACGGGGGCCATGGCGGCGGACATCGCCCACGAGATCAAGAACCCCCTGGGCAGCATTTTCGGCGCCGCACAGATGCTCAAGAGGCAGGCACCCGANGAGAGCAGCGAGCACGCCTTGCTGGCCATCATCCAGGAGGAGAGCCGCCGCCTGACCGAGATTCTCAACAACTTCCTCCGCTATGTGAAACCCCCGCAGATCCGTAGACAGCCGCTCGATTTGACGGCCCTCGCCGGAGAGGTCGTGACCCTCTTCCGGAACGATTCGGCGAACCCTTCGGGGCTGACCGTGGAGCTCGCCCTCCCGGACCNTCCGGTGGAGGTCTCGGCCGATGCCGACCGCGTCCGGCAGGCCCTCTGGAACCTGCTCACCAACGCCAGGAAGGCGGTAAAGGCGGAGGGGCTCATCCGCGTTTCCTTAACGCGCTCCAGCCTAGACGCTATACTGGAGGTGGAGGACAACGGCGAGGGCATGAGGAATTCGCAGATCCCCACCTACTTCCAGCCCTTCCGTCACGGCTTCGCGCAGGGTTCGGGNCTGGGCCTCTCGGTGGTCTACCAGATCATGGAGGAGCACCGCGGCCGCGTCGAGATCGAATCGGCCCTCGGAAAGGGCACGCGCTGCCGGCTCCTCTTCCCTCTGGAGGCGGCCCATGAGTGACCGCGTTCTGGTGGTGGACGACGAGACCTCCATGCGGCGCATGCTGGAGATCCTCTTCCGGGACGAGGGGTACGAAGTCCAGACCGCGGAGAGCGCCGAGCGGGCCATGGCGGCCCTCGGCTCGACACCGTTCGATGTGGTGATCTCGGACATCCGCATGCCGGGGCTCTCAGGCATGGATCTCCTGCGCCGGCTCAAGACCGACGATTCCCAGGCCGAAGTGATCCTCATGACCGCCTACGCCAGCACCGATTCGGCCATCGAAGCCCTGAAGCTGGGCGCCTTCGATTACGTCACCAAGCCCTTCCAGGTGGAGGAGCTGGTCAACATCGTCCGGCACGCCATCGAGAAGAAGACGCTCAGGGAAGAGAACCTCCTCCTCAAGGTCCGGCTGGCCCACCAGGAGCGCTTCGGAGAGATCGTCGGCCAGAGCCGGCCCATGCAGGAGATCTACGCCCTGATNGAGCGCATCGCCCCCACGGCGAGCACCGTCCTGATCCAAGGCGAGAGCGGCACCGGCAAGGAGCTCATCGCCAGGACCATCCACCAGCGNTCGCCCCGCGGCAAGCGCCCCTTCGTCGCCGTCAACTGCGGGGGGCTCACCGAGACTCTCCTGGAGAGCGAGCTCTTCGGCCACGTCAAAGGGGCCTTCACGGGGGCCCACGCCACCAAGAAGGGCTTCTTCGACCTGGCCGAAGGGGGAACCATCTTCCTGGACGAGATCGGCGAGATGTCTCCCGCCATGCAGGTCAAGCTGCTGCGCGCCTTGCAGGAGCGCCGCATCCGCCCCGTGGGAGGCGACGGTGAGCACCCAGTGGACGCGCGAGTCATTGCGGCCACCAACGAGGACCTCCAGCGGATGATCCAGGAGAAGAGGTTCCGGGAGGATCTCTACTACCGCATCAAGGTCCACTCCATCGCGGTGCCGCCGCTCCGCAACCGCCGCGAGGACATCCCCCTGCTGGCCAGGAGCTTCATGGAGAAGCACGCCAGGCTCATGGGCCGCTCCCTCCCGGCCCTGTCGGCGGAGGCGCTCAAGGCTCTCGAAGGCTATTTCTGGCCGGGCAACGTACGGGAGCTCGAGAACGTGGTGGAACGGGCCATGGCTCTCGCCGAGGGGCGCATCGANACGCGCCACCTGCCGGAGGAGGTGCTGGGCTTCCGCGTGACCCAGGCCCCGGGGGAGATCCAGATCCCCGAGAGCGGCTTCGACCTCACCGAGGTGGTGGAACAGACCCGGGCGCGATACATCCAAAAGGCCCTGGAGCTGGAGGGGGGGGTCATGGTCAGGGCGGCCCAGCGGCTGGGCATCACCTTCCGCTCCATGCGCTACTTCGTCAAGAAGTACCGGCTGAACGCGAAAGAAGGGTGAGGGAAAATGGCGAATGGAGAATCCGGGAGAAACCACAGAGGCACAGAGACACAGAGCGATTTGAAAGATAAGCCGGAATGCTAAAAGAAAGATTCACCGCGGAGATGCCGAGGACGCGGAGGAATTTCGGATTGGAGATTGGGTATTTTCGGCTCTCGCGCGCCAGCGTCGCCCGTAGGAGCGCTCTCCAGAGCGCGACGGGTGGTGCCGGCACGGCGAATCGGCCTCTGGAGAGGCCTCCTACGTGGAGCTTCTCGCCTTCCACCTTCTCCATGAGGTCCTCTGAATGACTGACGACGCCTCTCCCGCCGCCCCCGAACTGAGCCTCCTGGTACCCCTCTACAACGAGGAGGAGAACCTGGAACCCCTGCTGGACCGCATCCAGGAGGAGATGGCCCGCTTGGGGCGGAGCTACGAGGTGGTGCTCGTGGACGACGGCTCCCGCGACGGCACGGTGGCGGAGCTCAAGAGGGCCGTCACCCAACGCCCCNACCTGCGCGTCGTCCTCCTACGGCGCAATTCCGGCCAAACCGCCGCCCTCGCGGCGGCCATCGAGCACTCCCGCGGCGCCATTCTCGTCCCGCTGGACGGCGACCTCCAGAACGATCCCGCCGACATCCCGAAGCTGGTTTCGAAGCTCGATGAGGGCTTCGACGTGGCCAGCGGCTGGCGCCGCCACCGCCGGGACCCNTTCTTTACGCGCATTCTGCCNTCGAAGATCGCCAACGGGCTCATCTCCCTCATCTCGGGGGTCAAGCTGCACGACTACGGCTGTACCCTCAAGGCCTATAGGCGGGAGGTCCTGGCCCCCGTGGTGCTGCTCGGCGAGATGCACCGCTTCATCCCCATCCTGGCCACGTGGCAGGGAGCCCGGGTGGCCGAGGTAGAGGTGACCCACCACCCCCGCGTGGCGGGCAAGAGCAAGTACGGGCTGGGGCGCACGCTCAAGGTCGTCCTCGACCTGATGACCATNAAATTCATGGGCTCCTTCCTCACCAAGCCCATCTACGCCTTCGGCGGAGCTGGCGTGGGGCTCTGGCTCCTCTCGGCCGTGCTCGCCGCCTACACCCTCTGGCAGAAGCTCGCCTACGGGGTCTGGGTCCACAACAACCCCCTGCTCCTCGTGGCCATCTTCATCGCCCTGGTGGGCATGCAGCTCATCATGATGGGNCTTCTGGGCGAGCTCCTCATCCGCATCTACTTCGCCAGCTCCAAGACCACCCCCTACGTCATTCGCGAAGTGCTGGAGTCGCCTAGGGGCGGCGGAGAGGTGGAGGGTCGAGGGTGAAGAGTAGAGGGCCCATCCATTTCCATCCTCTCTCATCGGCCATCCGTCATCGGTCACCGGCCTTCGCTGGCCTCCGCCGTTCTCCCGCTTGCCATCGACCACCGACCCTTGAGCATCGGCTTCCGGCTTCCGCCTTTCCACTTTCCCCAATCCCATGTGCGGCATTGCGGGCTTCGCGCTGAACCGGCCGGCCGACCGCGAGGCGCTGGCGGCCATGACGCGGAGCCTCGTGCACCGNGGCCCCGACGGGGAAGGCTTCTTCGTGGAAGAGGGCGTGGGGTTGGGCCACCGGCGCCTGGCCATCCTGGACCTGCGGGGCGGGGCCCAGCCCATGGCCAACGAGTCGGGCTCGGTGGTCGTGGTCTTCAACGGTGAGATCTACAACTTCCAGACCNTGCGCGCCGAGCTTCAGGCCAAGGGACACCGTTTCGCCACNCGGTCCGACACGGAGGTGCTCGTGCACCTCTACGAGGAGGAGGGCGAGGCCTTCCTCCCCAGGCTGAACGGCATCTTCGCCTTCGCCCTCTACGACCGCGAGCGCCGGAGCCTCCTGCTGGCGAGGGACCCGCTGGGGGTAAAGCCGCTCTACTACGCCGAAGTGCCGGGAGGGCTCCTCTTCGGCTCCGAGCTCAAGGCCCTGCGCGCCCATCCCGATTTCCCGGCCGGCCTGGACCTAGACGCCCTCAAGGCTTACCTGACCTGCGAATACGTCCCCGCCCCCCTCTCCATCTACCGTTCGGCCAGAAAGCTCCTGCCCGGCCACCTTCTGCTGGCGGGGCCGGAGGGAATCCGCCTCCGTCCCTACTGGCACTGGGCCATCCCCCAAACGCCGGGACTCTCCAGGGATGAGGCCGAGGAGAGGCTGCGGGAGGAGGTACAGCGCAGCGTCAGGGGACAGCTCATCTCCGACGTGCCCCTGGGGGTGTTCCTGAGCGGCGGCGTGGATTCCAGCATCGTCGCGGCCTGCATGGTGGAGGCGGGGGGCCGCGTGGAGAGCTTCTCCATCGGCTTCGAGGATCCCTCCTTCGACGAGAGCGCCTACGCCCGGACGGCCGCACGGCACCTGGGCTGCGTGCACCACGAGCAGCTCTTCAGCGAAGGCGAGCTGCTGGCCGAGGTTCCCCGCGTGCTCGGCCTCCTGGACGAGCCCTTCGCCGACCCCTCCCTCTTTCCCACCGCCCTGCTCTCCCGCTTCACCCGGCAGCGCGTGACCGTGGCCCTGGGCGGGGACGGCGGCGACGAGCTGTTCGCGGGATACCCGACCTACTGGGTGCACCGCCGCTACGGCCTCTACCGCTCCGTGCCGGGCTGGGCGCGGCGCGCCGCTCTGGCCGCCGCGGACCGCCTCCTGCCCGTCTCCCACGCCAACCTCACCCTGCCCTACAAGCTCCGCAAGTTCAGGGACGGGGCCGAGTATCCGATGCCGCTGCGGCACCACCTCTGGCTCGGCTCGTGGACGCCGGAGCGGCTCGCCCGGCTCATCCCCGACGGCGGGGCCGCGCTTCTTCCCGAACAGTGGATCCCCCCACCGCCGAAGGGCGATCCCGTCACCTCGGCCCAGTGGCTCGACCTTTACACCTACCTGCAGGAGGACATCCTCGCCAAGGTGGACAGGGCCAGCATGATGGCCTCCCTGGAAGCCCGCGTGCCCCTGCTCGATCCCGAGATCGTCCGCCTCGCCTTCGCCATGCCCGCGGACTGGAAGCTCCACGGGCGCGCGGGCAAGGCGGTCTTCAAGAGGGCCTTCGCCGGCCGCTTCCCGAAGGGCTTCCTCGACCGCCCCAAGAAGGGCTTTGGCATCCCCATCGCCCGCTGGCTTACGGGCCCCCTGCGGCCCATGGCCGAGGAATTACTCTCCGACGAGGTGCTGGGCCGGGTCCCCTTCCTCAAACCCGACGAACCCCGCCGCCTCTGGCGCGAGCACCTGGCCCGCAAGGCCGACCACCGCAAGCCCCTCTGGACCCTGCTATGCTTTCTCGATTGGTGGAGGAGGGATTCGGCAAAGTGACAAGACGCCAGAGGCACGCACGCGGGCTGAAAATGTTTTGGACAGCCATGAAATGAAAGGCAAAACGCGAAGGAAGGCGGGGGACAAAGAAGAGGAGGCTTCGTGGTGGAGGCCTCTCCAGAGGCCGGCGCACCGTGCTCTCCCCTTCCATCGCGCTCTGGAGAGCGCTCCTACAAGGGCATAAAGAATGCGAAGCTCACGCACCGAGGATTTCACCCCCATTCACCATTCACCATTCGAACTCCGAAATCCCTTCGTGCCTTCGCGTCTTGGTGGTGAATCTTCACTCCCCCGTTGGCCCGAGCTCCTGCTCCTGGTTCTCGTGGCGGCGGCGGCTTTCTTCGCCAGTTTTAAATCCGTCCAGGACCCGGACACCTTCTGGCACCTGGCCATCGGGAGGGAGATCTGGCAGACCCATCACCTCGTGCGCACGGAGACCTTCTCGTTCACCGCCAAGGGCGCACCCTGGACCGATGAGGAGTGGCTCTTCCACCTCCTCTGCTACCCCCTATGGCTGTTGGGCGGGGCCTCTCTGGCCAAGTGGCTCACGGCCGCCTGCGCCGCGCTCGGCGTCCTGGGGGCCTACCGCTGCGTGCGCCGGGCCGAAGGCAACGCGCTCGGCCTAGCCATCTTTGTCCTGCCCCTTCTGGCCGTTTACGGCGAGCGTTTCCGCTACCGACCGGAGATCGTCTCACTGGTGCTGATGGTGGCCCTCCTGGAGATCCTCCTGAGGTCCGAAGCCTCACCCCCGGGCCTTCGCCGAGCTCTGCCCTGGCTGCTCGCGCTCTTCCTGCTCTGGGTGCAGTTCCACGGCGCCTGGGCCTACGGGCTGGTGCTGACGGGGGCCTTCCTGGCCGGGGGGCTCATGGACCGGTGGAGGGAGGGCGCCCTCGCGCTCAAGGAGGCCCTTCAAAGCGCAGGCATCGTGCTGGCCTGCTGGGCGGTCACCCTGATCAACCCCTTCGGCTGGCGCTTGACGTTTTTCCCCGTCAAGCACGCGCTGGACCTTCTGAACCACAGGGCATACGTCCCCATCGCCGAATGGGTGAGGACACCCCTGACCGGCCTCTACGGCCTCTTCGCGGCCATGGCCGCCGCCACGCTTCTGGCCCAGCTCCTCGTGAGGCCGCGCCGCTGGTCCTCCATTCTGGTGGTGGCGAGCCAGGTGGCTCTAGGCCTCTACTGGGTCCGCTACGCGGCCTACGCCGTGATCACCCTGGCCCCCTTCGCCGCCCGGTCCCTGCAGCCGCTCTTCAATAGACGCAAAATTCAAATAGGGGCTTACGCTCTCGCGCTCCCGCTGGCCGCCTGGGTGGCCGGCTGGCAGGCGCTGCACCCGCCGCTCTACCCGCCCATGGCGGAGCGCTACCCCGTCCAGGAGGCGGCCTTCCTGAAACGCGTGGGCTTCTCGGGGAACCTCTACCACGAATTCCGCGTGGGCGGCTACCTGGAGTGGGCCCTCGATCACCGGGCCAAGGTCTTCTTCGACGGGCGCTTCGGCCCCTTCAACGAGGCCGGGCGTGGCCTACTACCGAGCCCACCGCTCCATTCCCGCCTTCGAGGCCTTCCTGGCCCGCTACCCCTTCGACGCGGCCCTCTATTCCTACAAGGATTTCACCTTCAAGGGCCCGCCCGGCACACCGCCCCGCGGCCCCTCCGCCGTCCTCTTCCCCCCGGAGTCCTGGGTCATGGTGGACTTCGGCCCCTACGGCATGGTGCTCGCCAAGCGCGAACCGGCCAACCAGGTTCTCATCCAGAAGTACGGCTATCCCCTGCTCCGCCTGGACGACCTGCCCTACCTCCTCTGGAGCGCCGAGCGCGGAACCATCCCGGCGAAGGCCCTGATTGCCGAATTGGAGCGTGCCCTCCGCGCGAGTCCGCCCCCGATGATTCACAAGGTCTTGGAAGCTTCCCTCGCGCAGTTGCACGCTCCGCCGAAGGCCGCTCAGCCGCCCGCGGCCCCCTGAACGGGAGGCGGCCGTCTTCGGAGACCGCTCCATGCGCCCCCGATCAGCAGCAGCGTGGTGAGCAGCGACACGGCGGCCGGAATGTAGACGTGCCAGGGCCGGTAGACGAACCGGACCTCGTGCCTCCCCGCCGGCACGAGCACGCCTCGGAAACAGCCGTTGACCCGGTAGATGGGGACGCGGCGGCCGTCCACCGAGGCCCGCCAGCCGGGATACCAGGAATCCCTCAGAACCAGCAGAGCCTCGCGCGGAGCCTCCGCCGCGATGGTCACCCTCTCCGCCCCGTCGCGGACGAATGTCAGACGACCTCCCGCCACCGGACCCTCGGGCCATCTGCTTGGCGCGGGCTGTCCCATCGTCTCCACAACCGCCACGCCGTCGGCGCCGTGGCCAAGAGCGAGAATCTGCGCCACCAGGGATGAAGCAGAACGGAGGGGCGCCACGGCCTGGGCGAAATAGAGCCGGCCCATGGCGCCAGGGATGGCGTAGACACGGGCGTCACCTCCCTCGTGGACCACCGGAACCCCGGCCAACGGCGTCTGTTCAGGCAGCAGGAGCAACGATGCCCCCATGTTCTCGAAGCGCAGCCACTCCGGAGCGGCGTACATGATGCAGGTGGGCGGAGCCGGCGGATTGAAGAAGAGCTGGAAATAGCGGTTGAGGAAATAGGCCGCGTTCTGCTCCGCCGCCCGCACTCCGAACACCTGACCCTGATTGGGGGGCAAGACGAAATAGGGGTGCCATCCCAAGGAGACGACCCGGTCGTGGGGACGGTTCCGGTGCAGCCATTGGAGCGTGGGATTGGGCCTGAAGGCGATGTTATTCCACGAGAGATGGTCCAGCGAAAGGGGACACGCCAGGGGCAGTACGATCAGGGCGCCTAGCGCAAGGCGCCCCCGGCCCCACCGCGGCACCATCGTCAACGCCACCACCGCCACCAGTCCGGCGGCGACCAGCACCCAGACCAGGGCGGGCCAACGAGTCTGAACCCCCGCGGGAAGAGGCAAAACCCTGAAGAGCCGGACGTCAGCCAACAAGGCCAAACCTCCGGCGGTCCACGCCAGCGCCTTGACCCACCGCGCTCCCCGGCCCATGGCGCGCAGACCCTCGGGGACCAAAAGGGCGCAGCCNGCCCAGANGAGGGCTTTAAAATAGAAGAGGGGGATGGTGAAGAGCTTCACCTGCAGAAAAGCCTTCACCGCCGTCCCGACGGCTGTGAGCGGCATGAGCAGGAGCAGCCCCGTCAAAGCGACGGCCAGCCAGTAACGGGAGGCCCGTCTTCCCGCCAGGGCTGCGGCAGCCAGCAGGGCCGCGAGAGCCGGCGCCACGTAGAGATCTGAGGCTAGGGCGAAGGGCGCCTTCCAGGAATACTCGAAGAGAAAAGGAAGCCCCGCCTCTTTGTACGAGAAGCTGTGGTGGAATAGCCAGAGCAGGGGAACCCACAGGATGGCCAGGGCCACGAGCGTCAGAGCACCGACGACGGACAGGATGCCCAGCCTCTTCCAATAGAGCGTCCCCGCCTCCTCCCGCCCACGCTCCTCGGCCAGCCAGAAATAGCCGCCCGCCATGGCGGCCACGAGTAGGCAGGGCTCAGGATGGGAAACCTGCCCGAGAAGGATGAAGGGTAGGGCCGCCCGGGCCAGGGA
>JGI24721J44947_10007099_pt1 | contig 14890 bp, 16 predicted proteins | sample YelNatPaOPGAMG01_FD_44947 | JGI IMG/M metagenome (IMG submission 44947)
GATGTAGGTTTGAAGCTTTCTGAAAGGGAGAGAAGGAACCTTTTGTTGAGATCTTTGGATTTGTCAAAGTTATCCCTTATTCCAGTGAGATCTTCCATGACTATTATCGGCTTTGGAAACTGCTTCGCGTAGGCTATTATTTCATTCGCTATTGTGTGAAGCTGCTGCTCTACCTTCTTTTTCTCTTTATTCTTCAGCCTCTTAACATCCTTCATCAGCTTCTTCCTCTGCATTTTCCTCCTTATATGCGCATACTTCCCCCTTGTCCTCTTTATCTCTGCGCCTTTCCAGAAGTTGCCCTTCATTGGTTTGCTTGGATTCTCCTTTGAAATCGCTCCGCAACTGCCAGATTCCTTTCTCCCCTGTCTATCGCTATGACTGTTTCTGGCTCATCGGGGACTTCAACAAATTTCTTTAGAACAAAGTGAGCGTACCATTCCCCACTGCGTTTAACAATTTCAACTGTCGCGAATTTCCATTCTCCTTTCAAAGCTTCCTCAATCCTCTGCTTTTGTTTCCCTCCAAAGACTATTGGCAGGCTTATTCTCTCCTTTCTGTTAAGGCTCAGTGTAAGCCAGTAAGGAGTAAGAGCGTTGTCAGTTTTTGAAAAACTGTAGCATCTCTTGTCGAAGCGTATGGAAATCCTTTCAAGCTTTAAAATGCTACTCTCTTTTCTGTTTTCCTCAAAACTCTTCAGTATCTCGACAGCCTTATCCCTTGCTGTCTGGATTAAGGCTGTGTTGAGATTAAACAGCCTTTTTGCATCTTCGTAGCATTTTTCATGCAAAAATTTCTTCGATTTGGAATTGCAACCCAGATACCATTTAACGAGTTTGAAATACTCGTTGAAAGTTTTATTTAAAGCTAGGACTTTTGATTTATTCGGCCTGAATACCTTGCCTACAACGCATATCTGGACTTCCCTCTGCAAGGGAATATCCCCAAGACCTCTTCAACACAGAACTATTTAAGCTTTGCCCGTTCATCCTAGAGCTAAAGCTCTGGATTTTCTGGACACCAATTTTTATAAATCCTGAGCTCTTTCTTTGACCATGTCTGAGAACGTGGCTGTTATAGGCGTTGGGCATTCGAAATTCGGTACTAGGAAAGATGTTAACGTTGCGGAGCTCTGCTGGGAAGCCATGAAACCGGCTTTTGAAACGGCAAACGTTGAGCCAAAAGACATTGAGTTCTTTGTGGTGGGAACGGCTGGAATGTGGAGTAGCGAGCAGGCAGTTCCCGCTCTAGTTGCAGAATATGCTGATTTGGCTCCAAAGGGCTCAATGAGGGTTGAAGCAGCATGTGCAAGCGGCAGTGCTGCAATAAGGGTTGGTTATCAGGCCGTTAAGTCGGGGATGGCGGATTTAGTTCTGGTTTTGGGAGTCGAGAAAATGCAGGAATCCCCAAATCCAACAGTCATAGAGATGATCGGAAGATTTGGCAGCTATTTCTGGGAATTCGAAAACTTCGGACTCACTTTTCCCGGCTACTATGCGATGCACGGCACGGCCTACATGCTGAAGTACGGNGCAACCGAGGAAGATTTTGCCAGAGTTGCTGTTAAGAACCACTATTACGGAGCAAGGAATCCCTATGCGCAGTTCCAGAGGGAAATAGACATTGAGACTGTTATGAAGAGTCCCTACATAGCTTGGCCATTCAAGCTCTATGACTGCTCTCCAATAACCGACGGCTCCGCATGCATAATTCTTGCGAGCGAGAAGAAAGTGAGGGAGATGGGGGTAGAGGAGAAAATCTGGATACTCTCACAGGGTGTTGGAACTGGAACGGCAAACTTGAGCAGAAGAGAAGATTTTACCAGTCTAGCTTCCGCGAGATACGCTGCAGAACANGCTTACAAAATCGCGAAAATAGAGGAGCCTGTAAAGGAACTTGATGGGGCAAATGTTCATGATTGTTTCACAGCCCCGGAGATAATTGCATACGAAGATCTGAGATTTTGCAAGCGGGGTGAAGGCGTTGAACTGATAAGGAACGAGCAGACGTACATTGGGGGAAAAATCCCCGTTAATGTTGATGGGGGTTTGAAGGCAAAAGGACATCCGATAGGCGCAACGGGTGTCAGTCAGGCGGTGGAAGCATTTAAACAGCTTCTCAGGAAAGCGGAGAAGGGCAGACAGGCGGACATAAAGAGCGGAAAATGGCTGACACATAATGTTGGCGGTACCGGACATTATGCTTACGTAACAATCTACGGGCTTGAGAAGAGGTGATAGAAATGGAAAAGGAAGCGATAGATAAGACAGGTTTCCCTATTGTTCCCGACGAGAAATCGGGTGCCTTGCAGTGGATGGATCTCAGAGAACTTAGGATCAAATATGTAATATCGGTTGAAGGAATAAAGAAATTCTTTGAGGGGCTTAAAGAAGGGAAGCTACTCGCAACGAAATGCAAATGCGGGCGTATCTTCTTCCCCCCGCAAAAGGACTGCCCGAGTTGCATGAAGTCGGAAATGGAATGGGTGGAACTAAAGAAGGAGGGGACCCTCGAAACCTTGACTGTCATCTTTGTAAGGCCTCCGAGTTTCTCGATGCATGATCCGTACACAGTTGCAATTGCTAGGCTCGATGATGGTGTTCGGATTCTCTCCTGGCTAAAAGGGGATCCAAGGGCTGTAAAGCCGGGACAGAGGGTTAGGGTTGAGGTTTCGAGGCGAAAAGAAGGTCATCTGATGTTTGAACTCGTGCCAATTTAATTGCTTAATTGTTGCAAAAGCAAAATTTTTTAAAATGGAAAATTTTTTATTCATAAGAGTTGCAAGAGCTTTTGGTGGTGAGATGAAGATTATAGTTTTAGCAAAGCATGCACCAGATCCGCAAAGCGAAGTTGGCGTTGCAAGCGACGGTAAAAGTCTGTCTTTGGGTGCAGCTGTTTTTGACATAAACGACTGGGATCGATACGCCGTTGAGGAGGCCATAAGGATAAAGGAAAAGCTTGGCGGTGAAGTTGTTGTTGTTGGTGTTGGAAAGAACTGCGATGACACTCTAAGAAAATGCCTGGCAATGGGAGCTGACAGGGCGATAAAGATACCCCTCGATGCCGGCATAGATGCCTATCAGATCGCCGAGGTAATAGCTGAAGCTATAAAGAACGAAAAATTTGACATGATTTTTGCGGGATTGATGAGCCAGGACATGAACAATGGCCTTGTTGGCGTTTTGCTTGCCGGAATGCTGAACTTGCCTTTTGCAACCGCTGTTACAGCGATAGACATCAAAGACGGAAAAGTGAAAGTGAAGAGAGAGATTGAAGGCGGTTATCAGGAAGAAGTAGAACTTCCGATGCCTTGCCTGTTGACAATTCAGAGCGGTATAAATGAGCCAAGATACGTTTCGGTTATGGGCATAAAGAAAGCAAAGACAAAGGAGATGAAAGAATTGAACATCTCTCCGAAGAGCAAGAAGGTTGAAGTTGTAAAGATGTACCTGCCTCCAGTTAAGAAGGCAGAACTGATTACAGGCGATCCTGGACAAATAGCTACGAAGCTAATTGCAATACTCAAGGAGAGGGGGTTGATCTGATGAAGGTTCTTGCAGTTGCTGAGCACAGGTTTGGAAATCTAAATCCGCTGAGTATAGAATTGCTGAACCTGGCGAACAAAATTGGCGAAAGCGAGGCAGTTGTTATAGGAAAGGATGTTTCAAAATTTGCTAGCGAGCTTGCAAAGCATGCTGATAAAGTTTGGAAGATAGAGGATGCGAGCCTCGAAAACTACTCGCCAGATCTCTACGTTGATGTTTTGTCGCAGCTGATAGCCAAGGTGAAGCCGGACCTGATTTTGGTTGGCAACACAGCGATGGGATCGGAATTTGCACCCTACTTGGCAGTCAAGCTCGGAGTTCCAATAGTCACAGACGTTGTGGGAGTTAGCAAAGCGGATGGGCTTGTTGTTTCTAGATACGTAATGCAGGGAAAAATAATGGTGGATCTGAAAGTTTCAACGCCTTGCGTTCTTACCATCAGACAGGGGGCCTTCAAGGAAGGCGTTCAGAAGACGGGACAAATTGTTGATGCCGGGATAAAACCATCGAAATCTGCAATGAGGAAATTCATCGGCTACGTTGAGCCCGAGGTTGGAGAGGTGGACATAGCAAAGGCGGAAGTGATAGTGGCCGTCGGACGTGGGATAGAGGATGCTGCGAACATACCTCTTGCCGAGGAGCTCGCAAAATTGCTCGGCGGTGTTGTGGCTGGAAGCAGACCAGTAATAGACAGTGGATGGCTGCCAAAGGACAGACAGGTCGGAATATCCGGAAAAATCGTGAAGCCAAAGCTTTATCTGGCTTTGGGCATAAGCGGAGCCTTCCAGCATGTTATGGGAATGAAGGACAGCGAGCTGATAATTGCAGTTAACAAGGATCCTGAAGCACCGATTTTCGGAGTAGCCCACTATGGTATAGTCGGAAACTTATTTGACGTGGTTCCCGAGCTCATAGACAAGCTGAAAGCGATCAAAAAGTAATCCCTTATTTTTCCCTTTTCTATGTGGAAAAGGATTGCGGAAAAGTTCGAAAAATATCCATCACAGATTGCCGTTGCAAAGGAATTTCTCAGGTTTGGAATTTCCATAAGGGAAGGAAAGGCGTATTGCGGGAATATAGAGCTTGTTCCTGCGAAGATAGCTGAGGCAATAGGAGTTGACAGAAAAGTCGTGGTTTCTGCAATTCAGAATATAGAGAAAGATGAGGAGCTCAGGAAAGTATTCGAGAAGCTTAAACCCGTTGCCGATATAACCGAGGTTGCCAGATTTCTGGGTTACGGTGTTCTTGAGGTGTACGCTGAGAGCAGCAAGGTCGGAATAGCGGCTGGAGTGACCTCAGCACTAGCTAAAGAAGGCATAGTGATAAGATATTTGCTAGCTGAAGATCCCGAGCTAAGCGTCGAGTCGAAGATGATCGTTGTAACCGATTCTAAAATACCCGGTAAAGTTGTTGAGGAGATATTGAAGGTTGATGGAGTTAAGAAAGTTGTTATAAGCTAAACTTTTAAGCAGAATTTTAAACTTTTTTCACCGATGAGCGTTCGAGGGCCCTGATCCAGCTGCGGGATTGAGCAGTCGCAATATGCGAGCGATGACAGTCCTTTCGCTCCCGCAGGGTACATTTCTTCTGTTTTTGAATTAAAGCTCGTCCAGTTCATTGATCGGTTTTCCGTCTTTCGTCATCGGAGCTAGATAGTCGAGAAACCTCTGGAAAGAAACGCCCACCAACCTGAAGGTTACCTTCAATGGGGATAGAATTGCATCCTCTTCGCAGAAGTTCACCCTTGAGACGGTTGCGGTCTGCTTGTTGAGGTATACAACTATCTCATCTCCTTTCCTTCCTTTGATCAGCTCGCTTCTAGCTGTGTCGAGTATCTTCTGCCTCTTTAGCAGCTCTTTGAAGTGTTTAAGATCTCTAGCTACTGCAAAAAGTTTTCCGTTGGAAATTTCGATTTTTGCATCGGGAAAAAGGTTTTTTACGGCTTTAACTACTTTTTCCTCCACCTCTGTCGGATAAATCGTGGTCTCTATTTCCACCTCCACGCTCAGCAACTTTTTTAGTAAAGCCCTTATCTTTTCCTTGAACTCTTCTAGGTTACCCGTATTTTCTACTGTAAAATCCGCTATTTCCATAGCCTTTTTCAGCCCCCAGGACTCCTCAATCCTGTCCCTTTCCATCAAATCTTCTATCCTTGAAACATCATCACTCCTCCCTCTTTGTCTTGCTCTCTGGAATCTAAGCTCGATGGGAGCTTCGATTGCTACAAGAACCACGTTACCGAACTCTCTTTTAAAAGCCTCGACCTCATCTATTCCCCTTATGCCATCTACCAGAACAACCGGACCTGCAGATCTTATTTTTTTAAAGCATCTTTTGGCTATTGCATCCATTCCCTCTTTTTTTCTAATTTCATCTGCTACTCTCTTCATGTTCTCCGCATTCGGTTCCAGTCCCCTCTTTAAGACTTCCTCTCTCACGATATCCCCCATGGTAACAACTGGAATTCCGAGTTCTTTTGCAACTTCGGCTGCGGTGCTTTTTCCAGATAATGGATAGCCAACGAAAGCTATTATCATCACAGGAGATATTGGCTGCAGAATTTAAATTTAAATCGAGAAAGGAAAAAGGTTTAAAAGTTAAACCCAATATTTCTCTATGGAAGTCAAATGCGACGAGCATATAAGGTGCATTCTTAAATGCGCCTTTGACGTTTCTTGCTTTGAAATGGAAGTCTATTTAGCCCTTCTGAAGAAAAATCCAGCAACAGTAGACGAATTGGCGGAAGTTCTGGAAAAAGACAAAAGTACAGTTTACAAGTCTCTTCAGAAACTCCTCGAAAAGGGTTTGGTTGTTAGAGATTATAGGATTCTAAGATCNGGTGGCTACANGTATCTTTACAGGCCAGTCCAGTTCGAGGATTTTAAAGTGAAGATGATGAAAGCCATCGAGCAATGGGCAAAATCCCTAACAGAATTTCTGCATTCAATTGAGAGCTTTGAGAAGGAAAAATTTGAGAACCTTATTTTGAAGGCCTGAATTTTTTATAAACCGGAAACCCTCAGGAGGAGAATTGAGAAAAGTTTAAATAAATAGAGGCTTTAAAAATTAGGGATAGAGCGCTGCAAAGTCGGAGCTTGCCAAGAGTGTTATCTATGCTGGAAGTAAAGGTGCTGGAGGTCGCTTTCTATTACCCGGCCCCCTTCGCGACAAGACTACTCGCCTCTCTTGGAGCTGAAGTAATAAAGATTGAACCGCCCTACGGTGACCCCTCGAGAGTTCTTGGGGAGATATACGTTGCGATGAATTTTGGTAAAAAAGTTATGCAGATAGATCTGAAGACAGAGGAGGGCAGGAAAAAGTTTTTGGAGTTGGCGGAATCTAGCGATGTTGTTGTTGAAGGTCTCCGCCCCGGAACTGCAAAGAGACTCGGAATAGACTATGAAACTGTTTCGAAGATTAATCCGAAAATAATATACTGTTCAATATCCGCATTTGGGCAAAGAAGCAAGCTTTCGAGACTTCCGGCACATGATGTGAACATCCTCGGGCTTACTGGAATCCTTGAAATATGTGGTAAAGGAGTCCCCTTGGATCCGAATATTCAGTTCGCAGATTTTTCTTCTTCAATGGTTGCGGTTATAGCGATTTTGTCCGCTCTAATCGAAAGAGAAAGAACTGGGATCGGGAAGAGAATTGACATAAGCATGCTGAAGTCTGCCATTTTCGGTGTTCCGATTCACCTTACCTCTATTTTAAATGGTTCTGGATTTGTGAAGGCACTAGTTAGAAATCCAGGCTACGGAATCTACAGAACGAAGGATGGCTATATTACTCTCGGAATTGTTGCGGAGGAGCATTTTTGGAACAGGCTATGCGAGGCAATGGGGATGCAGAGAATACCCCTTTCAGAGGCAATAGAAAAGTATGAGGAAGTGAGAGAGGAATTGGAGAGAAAGTTCGCGGGCATAAGTACTAGGGAACTTGTTGAAAAGCTGAGGGCTGCGGATGTTCCGGTTTTTGAAGTCCAGAAGATTGAAGAAATAGAAAAATTGGAAGATCTGCTTGGAGAAAACCTCTTTGAAGAAGTNGAATATGAAGGTAAAAAAGTGAAGCTAGCGAAGTTCCCNTGGTAACTAGCATTTCAAATTAGTTTGAAACCGAAGAGTATGCTGAAGCCAACGTATGCTATCAGGACCATCACCAGTGCATGCTTAAAGCCGGCTGAAATGCTTCCCTCTCCCATTACTCCGGCAAGTATTCCTCCAAATAGTCCTTGGAAGATGGCCGCATGCATGAAGGCATTTCTGTATGTAATAACGTCAACACTTTTTAGAATACCTAACCCAGCCCCGGCTCCTGTACCCTGAACTTTCATTGCAGCTTCTGCGAGAGTGGAAAGGAAAGTTGAGGCTATTACATAAACAATTCCTATGAAAACGAAGAAGGCTATGTATATTATAATCACATAGGAGAACATGCTGACAGCCCTTTCCCTTCTGAGGAGCTCTGCATTGGATGCATCTTTTGCGGAGATTGTGAGAACTTCTGTAACGTTTCCCGATGACTTCAAAGCTTCATTGAGCAGAGTAATTGTTCTTGAAATCTCGAAAATCCTCAATCTATTTGCAAATCTTATTAATGCATCTCCAAGGCTTACACCCCAGTCAAGGTTTGAGTTCATCTTTTCGATTTCCTTTCTTAACGGGCTTGTGTCGCTTTTTGCGAGCATCTTTATCGCCCTGTAAACNGACATCCCGCTTTCATTGGCTGAAGCCAGCTTGTTAAGGAAGATTGGGGTCAGCCGCATGTATACCTTTATCTTTCTTCTTCCGAGCTCGTAGAATAGTGCAAAGAATGCGAGAACTATTATTATTGATATGAATATGTAGTCGTCTACGGTAAAGAACCAGTACTTGAAGTTCATTCCGGGGATGTATGGATTAACAGAGAATCCGTAGATGGTAAAAATTAGGGCTACAGGTACGGAAACGGCGAAAGTGTAATACGGTCTTTCGGCAAACAGTTTGAACGGATTTTTAAGCATCTTTCTGACATTTCTTACCCATACTTTTCTTTTTAGCTCTTTTAATTTCTCCATATCAATGTCTCTTACTTTTGGAAGGTACAGGTATCTTTCTCTCAGCAGCGGGGCTCTTCCGATCTCGCTAGGACTTAAGAGTTTTATTATAGCCGCGAACATGAATGAACCTACGGGTATTACCAGATAAATGATTGAGAATATTGCAACATCGTTTGGCTGGCCGATGACAGACATCACAGTTTGTATTATTATTAAAAACAGCGGTCCGGCGACGAGTGCTGTTACATAAGTCTCGGCCATGAGTGAAAGGAATTCTAGGAAGTTCTTCTGATCCTGTCTCGCTCTTTCGAAGTAGAAGTCTGCTCTCTCTTCAAGGTACTTTGTTATGTCTCCACCGCTGTCTATTATTGTTATAAGCCCGTGCAGGAAATCTCTCCAGTTCTGGGAGGGTGAAACTTCTATTGCATCTGCTAATGCAGTTCTTAAATCCTTTCCAAGTCCCTCGATTTCCCAGAGAATTCTTGAAGCCTCTTTAGATATCTCGCCGTAAACCTCGTAATTTTCTGCAAGCGATTTGAAGATGTTGACAAGGTTCATCCCTCCCCTGCTTAGGGAGAGCATGAAGATTATTGCATGCGGCAAAGTTCTGTCGATTTTGCTCTTTCTGTCACTTATTACTGTAGCCGGGTAGATCGCAAACAGCAGATTCCCTAGGTAGTAGAAAGCAACTGTGAGCAGAATTGCTAGCAGTCCCGCATAAATGAATGGTCTATAGAAAAGCCAAGCAGCGCGATAGGGTTCTGGAATATCTATTGGGAAGAAAGGCGGAAGTTGAACCATTGTGACGAGCACGTAAGCAATTATCAACCCCAGTATTGCGCCTGTAATGCCAAACAATAGGGAGAACATTCTGGCCGTCGCTATATACATCTCCGGTGGCATCGAAATCATTGCCTTCTTTAAATTCCTACCAATTTCGTAATACTTTTCCTTTTTCTTCTCAATATCCTTTGCAAATAACTTGAAGCCTATGTAGGTTAGAGCATTTGCGTTCTTAAACATCAGGACACCCCCATTTCCTGTAGGATTTTTGCCGGTTTTGTTTGATATGTGTGTATGATGTTGCTAACATTCCTGAAATCCCTTATGTTGTTTGCAACCATGAACTCCAGCACCTTCTCCTCCTTTCGAGCTCCTCATTCAGCTCGCTCATGCTCCAGCCGCGGTGCTTTCTTATATCCTCAAGCGCCTTCGAGGTTCCGACCATCAGGTGCTCATCCTTAACGCTGTCCCACTGGAATATCGTCGAAGTCCTGAGCATCTTCGAATGCGGATCCAGGCCGACTATTTCCGCAATCTCAACATTCCTCCTAACCCTCCTGTCGTTCACGTAAGTCTGAGCCTGCACGCTTATTATGTTCAGCGCTTCAAGCATCGGCCTTGGAACGCTTATCGGCGGGTTTTCCAGCCTGTGTATCGCCCCGCTCACGCTATCGGCGTGAAGAGTTGAGTAAGTTGTATGCCCGGTCGCCATAGCCTGGAAAAGGGTTAAGGCTTCCCTCCCCCTCACTTCCCCGACGAGTATGTACTCCGGCCTCTGCCTCAAAGCTGCCCTCAGCAAGTCGTACATGTCTATCGCCCCCTTCTCCCCATGGAACGCATCCCTCGTTACAGCCGGGATCCAGTTCTCGTGGGGAAGCATGAGCTCTCTTGTATCCTCTATTGTAACTATCTTCGCCCTTCTGGGGATGAAAAGCGATACGGCGTTCATCGAAGTCGTCTTCCCGCTTGCAGTGCCGCCTGCAAATAGAAGGGACTTCTTGTTCTCAATGCAGAGCCAGAGATACGCCATCTGTTCGGAGCTGAATGTTTTCCAGGCTATCAAATCCACAGGCGTAACGGGCTCTTCCCTGAACTTCCTTATCGTGAAAGTCGATCCGTGATCTGTAACCTCTTTTCCGAGCGTAAGCTGTATCCTGCTCCCATCCGGCATCGTGGCATCAACCATGGGCTCAGCAATGCTCAAATGCTTCCCGCACTTCTGAGCCAGGTTTATTACAAAGGAATCAAGCTCGCTCTCATCTTCGAAGACCACGTTCGTTCTAAGATTTGTGTATTTTCTGTGAAAAACATAGATCGGTATTTTTGGACCGTTGCAGGATATATCTTCAAGGTTAGGGTCAAACATGAGTGGAGTTATTCGATCGTAAAGAATGGTCTTTTTGATTATGTAATATAACAGCCTATAGTATTTGGCACCCTCTGTTTTTATTCGGAAATCGTCAAAAATTCTGTTTACCTTGTTTCTTAGAGCGCTAAACTTATCCACTATTTCTTTGGGATTTATAGGGTAAAATTCCAGTTTTCTTAAAACATCGTTGACTATTTGTTTTTCTTCTTCGTCGAGTGGCGGCTCGTTTACGTGATAAAAGAATTCGTTGCTCTCTTCATTGTAAAGGATATGTATACTCGAAAATACGAATTTAGAATAAATTGGGTATCTTTCAACTTCAAAATATCCGTCAGGAGGTTTAAACTCCTCCATTAACCTTTTAGATAAGCTTTTTGTAGTTTCTATGTCAAGCCAGTCAGCTTTGGCACTTCTTTTTATTACTTCAAATACTCCAACACCTTTTTTCTTAAATGAAATCTTGAAACTGGTTCTCACATAGTTAATGTTTCTTGGAAAATATAAGCTTTCTCATTTGATGATAATAACTATTGTAATAATATAAAAATTAGATGTCCATAGGTGTTTTAAAATTTTTAAATTAAATATACCGGATCTTGTCTGTTTTTCAAATGCATCTGCTTGCGCTAGCATCCAAAGGGGGGGGTGAATTAGAAAAATCTTAAACTTAAATAAATAAACCCCTTCAAAGCCACAGTGTAGGCATTTGCCCAAGTTGTGGCGTAGTATCAAGCATAGCCCGCATGTTCAAAGCTAAGCTCCATCCACAAATCTCATTGACCTGCAGATGAAAGAAGGCGTAACGCCCTCTTAACGCAAGCCTTACCTTTGAAGTCAGGGTAGCTCACAAAAAATATATATTAGCGGTTTCCGGTTAGTAGTGATGTACCATCTGCTTCTCTGGCTATCGCTCTCAACCTTGATCATCGCATTTCTCTTAGCAATTTTTGGTTTAGAATTCACAGGCTATTTGCTTTTGTTACCAATTTTTTTGCTTCTCTATAGTATCCTGACTTCATTAATTAGTAAAGCTTCGAATTATCCCAAAAAAGTTTTAGCAAGAATTTCTGCAACTCTTTACGTTCTCGGGTTCTTCTGGTTTGTTTTATCATTGTCCGTTTTAGTTCTCTCTGGTATTTTATAGCTCAGCTGCCTCCCGTGGAATGCTTAGATTGCTTCATTCTATCATTTTAATCGGCCTGATGGTTTTGGGACTTTCAGTACTTTCCATCATTGCAGCCAGAAAATTAGATGAGTTACCCCGACTTTGAAGACAAGGTTTCCAACGTTAAGGGAGGCTTTACGCTTAAAATACTCGTTGATTTTATTCAATGCTAGGACTTTTGATTTATTTGGGCCTGAATTCTTGCCTACAACGCATATCTGGACTTCCTTCTGCAAGTAAACTTCCCTCGATCGCTTGAGCATTCTATTCAGACTTTCTATTTATTTAAGCTTCTCTATCATCCCCTGAAGGGCGAGGTTTTTGTTATAATAATAGAAACATTTAGAAAGGAAAAATTTTTAAAGAAGTTTTGAGAAAAAATTTGTGGAAATGATAGATCTCCTCCTCCCACTTGTATCATTTGTAGTAGCTTTCTTTACATCTCCAGCCGGTGTAAGTGGAGCATTTCTTTTGCTTCCATTTCAGGTGAGTATTCTGGGATACACTTCCCCTTCCGTGAGCGCAACGAATCTCGTTTACAATCTCATAGCTATTCCAAGTGGTATATATCGCTATGTAAAGGAGAAAAGAATGGCTTGGCCTTTAGTCTCGATAACCGCTCTTGCAACTCTTCCTGGAGTCTTCATAGGAGCCGTTTTAAGGTCGAGCTACTTTCTTGATCCGAAGCTTTTTAAGCTATTTGTCGGTTTAGTCCTACTATATCTCGGTCTCAGAGTTTTAAGTTCTGTCCTCAGACCGAATCCAAAGATATCTGAGCTTGAAAAAAGGTTTAAAGAGAGAGTAGAGATGATAAAAAGAGAGGGAGAAAAAAGATTAGCTGCCGGGCTACCACCAGATGCTGTTGTAAAGACTAAAAAAATTGGGATCAGAAAGATAGAATATGAGTTTTGGGGAGAAATCTTCTCTTTCTCCCCGCTCTTAGTATTTGCGGTTTCATTTGTGATCGGAATAATTGGTGGAATTTATGGAATAGGTGGGGGAGCAATTTTAGCTCCAATTTTTGCGAGTGTCTTCGGTTTGCCCGTTTACACAACTGCGGGAGCGACACTTCTGGGAACATTTTTAACCTCCTTGTTCGGTATTATGGGTTATTACGCAGTAGGATACCCTCCGGACTGGAAAATCGGATTAGCTTTTGGTATAGGAGGGTTTTTTTGGGATGTATCTGGGAGCGAGATTCCAGAAATTCATGCCCGAAAAAACAATAAGGCTTTGCCTTTCAGCAATTGTGCTTACAACTTCTGTTAGTTATGTAGTTCAATTCTTTTTTTAAAACCGAGAAAAGTTTATAAATAATTTAATTAAGAAAAAAGATATGGCCATTAGTGATAGAGTTGTTAGAGAATTGAATTTGCAACTAAACAGGGAGATATACTCTGCCTATTTGTATCTTTCCATGGCTGCCTATTTTGAATCCGTAGGACTTAGGGGTTTTTCAAAGTGGATGAAGGTTCAGTGGAGGGAAGAGTTGATGCACGCAATGAAATTCTTTGATTATATAGCCAGTAGGGGAGGAAGAGTAGAATTATATGCAATCGAAGCTCCACCGAAGGACTGGAAATCTCCGCTTGATGCATTTGAGTTCGCTTTGGCCCATGAAAAGGAGGTAACTAAAAGAATATCAAATCTTGTTGAGTTGGCAATAGCTGAAAAAGATCATGCAACATTCAACATGCTTCAGTGGTTTGTTAACGAGCAAGTTGAAGAAGAGCAGAGCTTCGAGGAGGTTGTTTTAAAACTAAAGCTTGCTGGAAATGACACAAGGGCTATACTCTTCCTTGATTCAGAACTAGGAAAAAGAGAGGTGAGTGCTGAAAATGAATCTTCAGGCGCTCTACAAGATTAGCTATGGTCTTTATATTGTTTCTTCAGTGAAAAACGGAAAATACTCTGCTCAGGTAGCAAATACGGTTTTTCAGGTTACTTCTGAACCCCCAAAGGTTGCAGTTTGTCTGAACAAAAAGAACACGACACATGAGTTTGTTAAAGATTCAAAAGTTTTTGCTGTAAGCGTATTAGAAAAGGAGACACCTTTGCAGTTCATAGGAAAATTCGGATTCAGAAGTAGCAGAGATTTTAACAAATTTGAGGGAGTTAATTTTAGAATTGGTAAAACCGGTTCGCCAATAGTTTTGGATCATGCAGTGGCTTTTCTGGAAGCGAGAGTTTTGCAGGAATGTGATGTCGGAACCCATACATTGTTTATTGGCGAGCTGGTAGACGCTGATATTTTAAGGGATGTAGAAGTTATGACGTACGAGTATTATCACTATGTCAAAAAAGGAAAAGCTCCAAAAACTGCGACAGTTTATTTAGAAAAATGAGTCCGGAAGAAATTCTTAAAAAGCTCTTGAACTGGAAAAAGAGGCTATTAGAGTATACAGTGAAATGCGAAAAAATGCAACTTCTGAAACCGCAGACATTCTAGACTATCTAATCTCGCAGGAAAAGGAACACGTAAAAATCATAAGCGATAGATTGAAGGTGATCAGATTTTTATCTGGACATTACATTCAAAATGATCTAGGAGACTCTCACTAAGCTTCTAAAAGGCTTTCCGGCAAAATGAGATACGATGGTTATCAAGTCTTCAACATCGCCGTAACCCTTGTCTTTAGCTTAGCTGTATAAAAGTTGCTTTCTTTCTAAGTCGTCTTTTTGAGTTGCAGAGGAACATAGCATAACCCACTACTGCCCTTTCTTCCTCCAATCCGAGAATTCGCTTAATCTCGCTTTCAGGTATCCTTCGCCAAGTTCTGACGACTCTTATTTTTCATTCTTTATCCCAACGCTGAATGGTTCTCGTTGTAACTCCTAGCAACTTTTTAGCTTCTTTAAGTGTGTAGAACTTCTCACCAAGATTACCACCTGAAAGCCTCGCCCTTCAGGACGGGATGATGGGAAAAGCTTGTGAACTACCGTTCTGGTCTAGCATTAACTTTCATCCCTTCCCTCCTCTTTTCATGGGA
>JGI24721J44947_10007140_pt1 | contig 14853 bp, 13 predicted proteins | sample YelNatPaOPGAMG01_FD_44947 | JGI IMG/M metagenome (IMG submission 44947)
GTGGACTCCTAGGATATCGATTCGCGCTGTCGCAGGCAGTAGGTCTGCCAGCGCAGCTTGCAGGCTCCCAGAATGATCATGAACCTCGACCCTGACTCAGCCGTGACATTCCTCGAGTCGATGCGCTCTCTGGTATGACATGTCGGTTCTCTCTGTCCATGCTACGACCGCGCCGCCGCTATAGGCGCTATCGCGGACGCTCGCGACGGGCACTCGGCACACGGTCGAACTTGAAAATAATCGGTACCTCCGAGGGAACGTATGGGAAGCGGAACTTGCGAGGAGGGCGCGGAACGATGGAAACCCCACAACGCGCGGTTACCGAGCACGCTCTCAGGGATTGCTGCTCTGTGGGTCAACGTTTCGTCCAACGAAAAGGAATCGAGTGTGTCCTTCACGCGCTCCGCTAGGCAGGTACACTCAACTCGTTCAGTGGTAAAGACGTTTTTCCGACGGTTCACTCGATATATCACAACGCATTGCGAAAATGAGTTGTCACTGACGTGTCCGTGGACCAGCCAGTTCATGTGCCGTATATGCGCTTTTTCTCAACAGATAGGTGAACGACCTTCCAGGTCCGTGTGGTGCTGTCGAAAGCGTTCCCGTCGAAACGGTACACATATGATCAAAGCGNGCCTGTTNGGAGGCATNCTAGATGCAGCTCTGGATATTGATCGTAGCTANGTAAATAGTATCCTTGCGAGAGAGCAGCCTGGCACCGCTGCCGCAACGGCAACCTTTGAATCTTGAACACTCATTCCAGTTTTAGATCAAATTTGACACCCGTCACTGGACGGCCATCGACGCCTGTCTCAGACGCTTCATCACCGCCGCCACCGACGCCGCTGGGTACCACCGAGCGCTGTACGCTTCCAGCGCTCATCTGTGTCTACGACAAGGCGAGCTGCACCGGCGCTCGGAACTCGTTCCATGTGCGCGTTTATAGTAACTGGTTCACAGTGCTCTCGAGCGCAAGCAAATGTCTGGACGAAGGAGACGGTAGCGTGCAGGCGGGGACCAAAACCGCGCAGCAGCACAGCAAAGGGTCGTCCCCTGCGCATGGGTGTGGAAAGGGTACCCCACGCCCAAACCGGGGCAAGTTGTGGTTGCACCTTCCANTCTGTCGGCNAACTTTGCCCGACTCGGTGAAGAGGTAAGCGCTGTAGACCGNTTCGGTGCAGACTGGATACATGTTGACGTTATGGACGGGCACTTTGTACCGCCAATAACCATCGGCGCAGGCGTCGTGGAGGCGCTGCGTCCGGTTACACAGCGGCCGCTTGACGTTCACTTGATGGTCGTGAATCCAGACCAACACATCCCCGCCTTTGCCAAAGCAGGCGCTGACATCATCAGCGTGCATTGCGAGGGCGAGTCGACGATCCACCTGCATCGAACGCTGCAGATGATTCGAAGCCTCGGGTGTCGTGCCGGTGTCGTTCTGAACCCGGCCACGCCACCAATGGCAATTGAGTACGTCCTACCTATCGTGGACCTGGTGCTGGTGATGAGCGTAAATCCGGGGTACGGCGGGCAAGCATTTATTGACGAGGTGTTGCCGAAAATCACCGAGATACGGAAGATGGCTGATCGCCTCGGCAAGCATGATCTCTGGCTCGAGGTCGACGGCGGCGTGAAGGGCTCCAACGCCTGGCGTGTTGTCGAGGCGGGTGCGAACGCCCTGGTAGCCNGTTCAGCAGTGTTTGGTGCCAAGGACTACAAAGCCGCTATCGATGAAATCCGGGCCGCGCGAAGACCTGTTGCTGTCTAAAGTGAATTCGGGAACGANTTGGGCTCCATTTGTGTCCGGTCTTCATCTCGTGGTTACNTAGAAACCCGCTGGACAGNGTCATNCAGAGCCGATGCACATCGAATTCAGTGGGCACGCTCTCCTNGTAGTACCGAGCGTCGTTGCTCTTCTCTGGGGAGGGATCGCTNGATGCCGCGTNTTCGCNTACGACTCGGAGGGAGTGCATCGGCCGTGTGCAGCCACCAGACTGGAGCTTCAATAACACATGGAAAGCGTTACAGTACCCGTTGTTGAAGCGTGACATGTCGCCACTGTGGCAAGCGCGCCGGATGCTTTCACGCTTGAGGACGCCAGGCCTTTGCTACAGATGCGAACAGGTTCACGGACTGGAACAAGTCTCCGAGTTTCTGTTTAGTTTCCGTCGGAAAAGCTGTTCAAAGCAGCAGGAAAAGGCAGTAGAGAAGCGTGAGCCACGACAGCTTCAACAGTGGTCACCTCGTTCACAGCCTGTAGCAGCAATGGTGAGCGCTAGCTGCGGCTGCAGTTCGAGCGACGCAACGTACGTCGCTTACGGAAATGGAGCACATTTAGCAGAATCTCAGTTGTTGACGTTTCACTAAAGGATTTGGGTTGAACACTATCGCACAGAGTCGTCAGTCGATGTTTCTACGCATACGCACCCGATATTCTCCCGTTCAATGCAGTGCTGTATGGCGACCTCTCGTCGCAACGAGGAAACGAGGTTTGTCCATCCAGCGCAGGCACGTGCGTTCCAGGCACGGGGCTAGGCTCGTCGCCGCGGCTTCTGTTGCTGCTTCTTTTGATGAAAACCCCCAATGACAACTGAGCAGCCTCGAGCTGATACCCCTGATACCAGACGGCAGAAAGCTAACACAGGCCGAAAATCAGAGTCGCTGGTGCTGAACTGGTCCAGCATGCGTCCGGATGAGCAGCTGGTGCTTCGGGACTGCGCACGACAGGCAGCTCTTCGAGGAACAGGGGCACTTGTCGGCGGCGCACTGCTCTCTAGTCTGGTGCTCTACGGTTTACCATGGCGGGCTCGTACTGGCTCGACACGCTTTTTCCAGGATAGTTGGCGTGCGCGCGTTCCAGCCTGGTTGCGGGTGCTCGCTATTGTCGCCACTGCTGGGGTGAGCGGCTACGCTGGAGCGCTGAGCACGGTACCCAGCTGCTTGGAGCGTATCTTGCGACTTCCGAACTCATACCTGGCGGCGGAGGTGCGACTCAGTATCGAAGACTGGCAGACGCACTGGTCGCAACGAGTGTTAGACTTGAAACCGCTGCAGCCGGCTGCCGAACCCGAGCAACACCCCGTACGGAGGGCTTCTGCGGAGACTGCACCCAGAGACAGCGGTCAAGCGCCCGTCTAATGCCGTACCAGGGGAACGGCACCCAGAGACAGCGGTGCTGCGCTTCCGCGAAAGCACGTCATTCGACTCTGGAACCGTTTTTTTCATCAGCGGCTACCGTAGCCGCATTTGCCGCATCAGGAATTATCGACTGCATCTTTCAATAGCAGAGAAAGCGCGTCGCACTTTGATCAGGAGCGTACGAGGTGCCTGTCGTCACGGTAACGAATCCGGTACGATGTGGGGTTCAAAAGCGAAACGTTGGTGCTCCAGCCGCTCGCGACGGTAGCCTGCAGGAAAGTGGAGAATTCGCGTTGTGTGAAGTTGTACGCACGTTCGGCATCTCGATCCAGCAGGTATCGTTGCGCATTCATGAAAGCTTTGAGCTGGTCCTTGACGGTTGCACCGTCCCGCAGGAAAACCAAGACATGCTTTGTTGAAGGCTCAGCGTAGATAATGTAACGCTCATTCCGATACAGTGCCGCGCAGTGGAGAAAGTGTCGAGCGTGTTTGACTCTTTGCAGACTCGCTCCGAAAACGATTTCAGGACGATAGTCCCGCCAAGGTGGAATCATAAAGCGCTCCTTTGCACAGATTTCTCGTGGAGTTGGGAGTGTCAGTTGCCTGGACGCCTGGCGAGACGTCTGCGCGCGTGCTGAGACGAAGCGCACATAAGAAGAACGCTGGCCAGTGTGTCTGCTTTTTCTCAAAATGACTATTGTTTAGGCATAGCCGCTGCGCGTCTACGTCAGTCGTGTGCAGATGAGGTTGCCACAAGGGCCTATGGATTGTCGCTTTATAGAATTTGTGTTGGACCGGGTTTGCGAATNATGCGGCAAAACGACGGCGTAGGCTACCGACTGGGAGTATGGCCCTGGAATCGACGCCCAGCGGACAGCGAACTCCTGGAGCCGAAGTGCCGCTCGCCACGGTTGCTGTTCGGGATCGGTGCGGTGCTCGGAAAGCCGGGCGCTTACTATGCCATGCAACGTATACGCGGTGCTCGTAGATCTCACCAGGCGCTATGTTCCGTCTATTCTCGGCGTTTTGTTGCAAGTCTGTCGGAGTCCTGGGCTGAAGCACATACAACAGACGCCGCAGCTGAAGCGCTCGTGCAGGAGGGTGTGCTGACGCGCGGCTCGCGTGAGTACCGTCTGTTCCACGGACTCTCAGCGACGCGGGCCGAAAAAGTCCTTTATGCTCTGCGTAACCGAACGGATTGCGTCGCGGTTGTCCTCGACGGGGTTCACGGTGTCCATAACCTGGCTGCAGTCTGCCGGTCCTGCGATGCCTTTGGGGTCCAGAACGTGCACTTTATTCCCCCGGATCGGTATGCGCTTCATTCAGAGACAGGTTCAGAGTCAGAAACAGGGCCATATGCGACGAGCGCCACTGCCAAGGCTCATTATCTGGGCCAGTTCCTCAAGTCGGCTGCATGCGATACCGCTGGGGGTGCCCACAAGTGGCTGAGCCTGAAGACCCACGGAAGCGTTCCTGAGCTCGTAAGTAGACTCCGAGCGCTGGACTATCGTATTTTCGTATCCAGCGTCTATGCNGATCGATGCATTNCTCTGTATGATTTGAACTTTGTGGATAGTAGGNATCAGAAATGTGCGTTTGTGTTTGGAAATGAGAATTCAGGGGTCTCCGAACAGCTGCAGGAGGCTGCGGACAGTCTGTTTACGATCCCAATGTACGGATTTGTCGAGTCGCTGAACGTGTCCGTATCAGTGGCAACGACACTCTCCTACGTAACACTTCAGCTTCGCAAGCAACTCGGTTCCGACTTTCCACTGCCAGTCGCGAGAAAACGTGAAGTACTGTATTTTTGGCTGCATGGTGGCTCGTTTGGTGAGCTCGAGCGCACGGCGACTCGCGGACAGGCGTCGAATGTGCGGGGTCTCTTCAAGGAAGGGCGTAGTGCTTTCTCGGTTTTTGGGCGTCGCTTCGAGCAAGAGCTCCGGAAGAAGGGTCTATTTGGGCTCGAACCGAGCGGCCCCAACGCTGTGCTTGCCCCAGTGACTCGACAGCAGTACGCCAGACGAATACAGAACTACCTCATTCGTCGAAAGGGTGGCGTTTTTGGCGAAACCGATCCCCTGCGACGACGGCGCCATCACGCGGAAACCTTTATAGGCCTTCTCGCTTGGATGAGCATTTGTGTGCGGAATGTCGAGTTTGCACATGCGAGCAGTCTACTACCCGTCTATAGAGCCGTATTCAGCAAGGTCGACGAGGTGATGGAGACTGACGCTTCCGCTGCTGCTGCGCTGCGTGTCGCTGCGCAGCCGTGGAGCATTCTGGACGACACCGGTGCCAAGCACTGCGTCAAGCTGGTCTGGGAAGTCCTGGAAGCGGAGTCAGCTACCTCTGGAATCGATGTCGCTGGCCTGCGCACGGCGGTGATGAAGCTGAATCCCCGCATTGTTGCGACTCGCCTGCTGTGTGACGTTCTGCAGATTGACATGCACACTGACCTGAAAGCGACCGAGTGGGCTGCAGCAACCTTTGGTCCAGCGGCTATAGAGGAAATGCAGAGCTTACCACAAACAGAATGGTACCATATCCAGACTGCAGTGCGTCTACTGCACGCATGCGACGTTCGACGGCTATTCTACCTCAGCTGCGACAGCGAATCAGTTTCACGAACAGACAGGAAAACCTTCTTGCATCATCCAAGACATAGCCTGTATGAATGCTACTTTTGGGACGTGATGCGTTCAGCAGGGGCGGATGCCCCTGCAGCTGGCGACTGTGATACGCAGAACGTACCTGTACTCAGTTTTAATTCGTATGCACCTGACAGCATGGAGCTCACAGCGCTTGCGAATAGCTCTGGCGCCTCCGCTGAAGCTCATGAAGAGCTGCGCCCGCATTTGCATTTAGAACGAGCAGTCCAGGCGATTGCATTCGATTTCCAGCGTTTGCGCAACGTATGACGTCACATGCGCAAATATGACGCTCTCGAGGGCGACGTTCGCGAGTCGACATCCGAAGCAGGATACGGCGCCAATGTCCTGTCTCTGTGCACCAGCCGGATAATCACTGTGTCGATGAAACCTCTTTTCCAAGAGTGCATCGCATTCCAGGATTTGTTCCATGTGGAAGCGCCTGTCACAGGAGCTAGGCGACAGCATCGATTACCGGCGACATTCGCACACCTGGAGACATGTGCTTAGAGCCAAGCGTCCTGTACGATAAGCACTTCGAGACACGACATATATAGAGCCAGCATCAGGGATGGACAGAGATGTTCTCAATGCCACATCAGCGTTCTGCGGCACGGATCGCGCTACATAGGTATCATAGAGAACTGCGGCGCCGTCGAATGGCGTGCTGTGGATCTCGCGGCACTGCATGGTATGCCTGCTGCTATCCTGGCACATCATCTACAGATTCTGATTCTTCTGTTGCCACAAGTTCGCTGATGAAATGATCCATCTCCTGACAGGCGTAGGCGCTATCTCTTATGCACTGCTGCGCGGCGTCGAGTACCACGTCGGGCTCCACGGGCAAGGAGCCGCGCTTCCATATCGCTCGCAGGTGCTGCGCGCTGTCACTGGCCACAGAAAGGAAACAGCCCGCCAGCGTCTCCTCCTCAGCGCACGGATCGATTATAAACCACCGCGGGGCGACCAAAGTCACCTGATCATGCTCTGTGCGCGAGTCGCGTACCAGAGGCGGAATAAAAGCCCCACTAGCGCTCAGCGGAGCGTTCGAGGCATTCAGGAGAGCGCAGTACTCTGCCCGGTCATCCAGTTCCCAGCTTCCACCGCTTTCACTGTCCTGCCAATACACGGACGGGACAACGGTTGTTGCCAGTGCTGCCCTCACAGCGTAGGTCACGGCATCGAGAATGTTACCCCCCGAGGCCCCGAGCACCAGTACGTCCACGTACACGTCCCAGCAGCACACCCGGAGCGTACCCGGATCCGAAGCTAGCCGCTGTTCCCTGCAGAAGAGGTCTGCTAAAAACTCAGGAGAAGCTGCGTAGGCAGTATCTAGAAACGAGACGAGCTCTGCCTCAAGCACCTCAGTGGAGCGTCCTTGAAACTCGGGACTTGCGACTCCGCAGAACTCCACAGAAAACGCGATCGAGCCACGTTTGGCGTCATCTTCCGCATGAGCTGGCAAATTGTATTGCCTCAGCTCCAGGTTTATACCGACGAGTACGTCGTTAGTCCGACCGACGAACACTCGACTGGAGCCCGCTGTGGAGGGCAGCACATCAACAGCAACGCTCACAGAGCGCGATCGAAGCGCACTGCGTCCGTCAACTCTTAGACCATGCTCCTTGAACAACCATATAAGACTTTTCTTCTCAGTTCTAGACAGTTCGGTCGGCATCGCTGTGGCATCTTAGAGAGGTCGGAGAGCGCAGCCGTTTCAAGGCTTCGGAGAGAGAAGGCTGCGCGCACAGGTGGCCCTGGAAAACGCTGCGAACTCGAGTGTCTTATTTCCAGGTTGGACTGCATAGCAACAATTGTAATCATACGGCTCAAAGGAAGAAAGAGAAATTGTAGTGTGGTCTCCGCTAAATCCCCAAGAAAGGAAAACTTGAGCGGGTCGCCTGTTTAGAGTGATGCTCGGCTGTGGAGCGTTCATAGCGCAGGTGGCTCCAGCCAGGCTTTCCTGGTGCTGCAAGGCGCCGCGTTTTTATGCTACTGGCCTCTCAACGATAGCAAATTGTTGAAGAGAGCTGGGGTACGAATAGTGATGGCACACGATATGAGAAAAAGTGTGTGATACAACCGTCGCGGAATTTTTGGCGCTATGCCGTACCTACTACTACCGGCTCGTTCCAAGAGACAGCTACTAAGCCGATATTAGTCCCGTAATGGTATATGCGGATGCATATTATAACTTACATGTTTGCACGCGGGGCGCGCCGTCGCAGGAGCGTCTTGGCGTGCTCGAGGTATGCTCCCGCCCCAGAGGCAAGCGCTCGGGAGCTTGTGGTAGGCAGGATGCGGAGAGGACGAATATCGTGCACTTTGTGTAATACAAGCTCGACTACACACGTCTGGGTAGACATAATTCAGGAACGTGCCGTACGCGCGAAGGGGACGCTCAGTGCCCACTGACGTGCGTAGCGGGCTTTTGCACAGGCGCGACGCAGCAGAGACCGAGGCGCCTCCTTTGGACCGCACTTTCAGAAGATTCTTCATGGACCAGTATCTGGTGAGCGGACCCATAATGCAGTCCTCGTGGTGTCTGAGAGGTTTAGTGACACGGTACTGGCCGCTGCGGCCAAACCGCTATCCTCAGAGCTATGGGTTGGCTTTCCTGGTGCCTGACATGTGGATTGCGCATAATCACGAGTCTCGCCCTCAGTTGTAGCATGCAATCGAAGAAAGAATCCTCTTCGTCACCGCTCGAGTTGATTCTTTCCAAGGCGAGCGGCATTGATGCGCACCGCGTAATCGCCAGCCACGTTGTTTTCGATTGGCAGCTTCGACCCACCACGTGAGCGTTCTTCGTAGGTATCTTGGAAAGACGCATCGGAATACACGCTTCATACGGGCAGTACGAGCCTCGTCTCCTTGACCTCGCGTCAGGCCTTGATTCGGATGGAGCGTCGGTTTAATCCGATGACGGATAATTTCTGAGGCATGAGTGCCTTGCAGTTTCGAGCTGGAAAGCAGGCTCAGCGTGGACAAAATGAGCGTATCAACACTATCTAGAGGAGAATGTGACAAAGGATTTTACACGGAAACAAGTTGAGATCACATAGAAAGAGTCTTCTACCTGAAAACGATAAAATGTACTTCCGAGGTGTCCCCCGCCGGACTGTCGATGGCGGCCAGCCCGTGCATGATCGGAAAAACAAATCGGACTCGAAGATAAAGTAAACCGTGGCGGATGCAGTACCCCTGGTATTTGGTGGGATCGTCCATCTGTAGTGCAAATTCTCGCAAAAGCGATTCGTCGAACGCGGTGCAAACCGGCCGAGCACTACACGTCCGTCTAAACGTTTTACTCGCAGTGCCTAGCACCGCTTGTTGAGGGCTCGATGCCTGTATGCAGGCTTTCGCGCGGAATACTAGTTGTGGTTTGCAACAGGGATGCTTCAGAGCCTTGCCCGCATCCGCTTCTTGTCGACGAAAGGAACGTCAACGGAGAATATTTATACTGGAATACGGAGACCTCAGCAAATTGATTTCGTAGAAAGATGCAGTCGCGGCCCGTTTTTCGCCACGGTTCGAGATCACTTTGCACATCTAACTGAAATGCGGAAAGAGACAGGAAAATGCATGTCTAGTCGGGTAATGATACACTGCGAGCGATTTGACGTTCCCACCATCATCTCATCTAATATTGGTATAGGTTGGGCCTCATTTTCTTACTCACTCGCGTCGCAGATCGCGAAGGCCAAGTCCGTGCACGTCAGGATTGCATCGCATCTTCGCATTTGGAGGCGTTATGCTTTCATTATGCACACATGGACGCGGCACATAGTATGCGACGACGCTGTCTGTACACTCGAAGTACCTGAATGCTGTCGCTTGGGCTGGTTGATGATCTGACGAGATGCCAGTTGCAGCATCCAGGGCGAGAAGCATTTCTCGAGGACTTATAGACCTATCTCGCCTCCCATGCCTGTTAAAGTATCCGAGAGGAGCATATCGGCGCGTCGGCGGTTAATAGACGCACGAAATCTACTTACCAGATTCCGCTCTACCCAGAATCTCTCAGGGTAAGAGTTCAATACAGTCCTGCGTCTGGCCGGACAAGCGCTGTCGGTGTGCTTACGGTGCGCGCCGCGAACACGTACTGCTCTGGATTCGGAAAGCAACTCTGTCTTGAGGAGAGAGCGCTGGAACGCGCGTCGGTAACTAGGCTACCGTATAGGTCGAACGTTTAAGCGGTAAAAGCCTTTTGTGCTCGTGTTTGTGACTCGCTCAGCGTCTAAACAGGCTTTACGCTCGGTTGCGAGGTTCTTGCTATGTTGCCGAGCACTTTTGGGTGTGTGACTCGTCCACCGAAAGTCTTAGCACTAGTACTAGTTCTAGTTTTCCTCGTGTGGACGTACTTTTCTGCCAGCTTCCTATGTTCGAGCGGTTTCTGGGCTTTCTCCTCGCGCCTTAGCGCTGGAAGTAGCGACAAGCACGTTCTTTCTGCTGGTTTATGCAGATCGACGCTACTTGACACCGTTGAGAATATCAGTCGGAGTCACGTCGAACAAGCTCAGGGGTCGTCGTACCCATACCTCTTTCCGCCAATTATTCACCAGATTTGGCTGGGCAACCGTCCTTTCCCGAGTAGCTTCTCACGCAGTCAGGAGAGTTTCCGGACCAAAAATCCAGATATGTACTATGCGCTCTGGCGTGATAATGATATTGCGTGTTTAATAAGGCGATTCTATCCTGTTTTGGCTCCGGTGTATGCGAAGATTACCCGGGTAGCGACCACTTCAGATCTCGCGCGATACCTGGTACTCTATGTTTTCGGAGGTTTCTACTCAGATACGGATACGGTTTGTTTGCAGCCGATCCGGAAATGGCCCATGCTCGAAGGAACGCAAGCTATGGTCGGTCTAGAAGCGGAATTCAGCCATGTACCCAATTGGCAAGACATGATTGTCGTCAGGCAGATTCAGGTATCCGTATGGACATTGGCCTCTACACCGCTTCATCCACTGTTTGGTTCCGCGATTCACGGTATTTTCGTGAACTGTACACGTTTGTCTAGGGAGAAGCTCGAAGGAATGGATGTTATGGAAGTCGCAGGCCCAGGGTATTTCACTGATACTGTGTTCCATTATATGCACGCTTTTGGTGCTGGGTACGCGAATCTTAGCGGTTTGTCGAGACCCACTCTGTTCGGGGATCTGCTGGTTCAGCCTCTGCATGTTTTTCGCTGGGAGGGTCGCGGCCCCGAAGAGGAGGCCTGTATCCAACACTTATTCGGTCAGTCTTGGCGCTGGCGGTGACCGCCGCCGCCTCAGTGGCAAGAAATCATCGTCATAATGGTGCTTTTGGCTACGAGGGGAGATCGAATGTGATAAGCGCCGGATTTCTGAAGGCGAAGTCATCATGGAGTACCTGACTGAATGCTTTTAACGCTTCGCAATTTGAGATTGATATACTATATACTGGACGGCAGCAGTTCCTTCATTTTTATTAGACTCCAGCCTGCGTACGGAAGAGATAGCGTTTCAGCATGCTCACTCTGAAGACTCGAATCAGAAGACGTTCGCAATCTTCGTAATGCGTCAAGGGCGACTTGCCCGATGCAGAGCACCATCTCCATGTTTTGAACGGCATGGTCATCTTCGTGCCTTTGTTGGTACACTTTTGCCTCCGAGTCAAAGGATGTGTGTTAGAATCTTCGCTTACTGTTGTTCATGTAGAAATGGTCGAACTAAGCGTATGCGATGACGTAAATCGTCCTGTAACAGAGATGTGACATCCCTGCGGCGAGCAAATACCCGTGGTCTCTATCTTTCCGAGCTTTCGGAAAAAATTGTTCGGGGTGATTGTTTCCGAATTGAGGGTTGCGATTTTTATGACGACGACGCCAGCGACAGCAAATGTCTTCCAAAAAAAACGTTGCTGCCAGCGGCGCACAGTAGTGGCGAGTGACCCGCCCTAGACAAGACGTCTCTAGCTGATGTGCAGACGCCTCCCGGTCTTAATGGACCGGCCACGTACTACGGCTTCCAATTTCTTCTCATATTGATCTACTCTGCAGGATTGTCAAACAAAGTTCCCTCTTGTCTACCCAGGAGGTCTCGGCTCCACCACCGCACATCTCCGTATATTGATAGCGGCATTCAAGTCTCGATCCACGAATTCCATACATTTTTTGCCGTCGTTGGTTGAACGTACTAATGCAACTAGTCCTCGAACGTTCGCCCTCCTTTCCATACGCTCCTCCGTCAGCGTTCTGTACATTTTGACATCCTCGGGACTCCTATGGCACTTTTCCATCTCGAATCTCTGGAGAGTACACACCAGCTCATAGTGTGTATACGATGTTCGGAACTCATATACAGGTATCGTAACGAGACGCCGTGCGCACTGCTTGTCCACCCTCGTCGTTGGAGCTGGCGTAGTTCCTTTCTTCGACGCTCATCGCCCTGCTCCGTATGCTACTCTGAGCCTTTGACTTTCATCCTCCTTCAGGGTACTCAACTCATTGAAACAATTCGCGAACGCTCGCTGCTTCCCACAATACGAATTCATATGCAGACGAGCCAACCGGGGATTTGTATACTCCTCCCACAGTACATCCCAATGAGCAATGCGAACTTCCATAAATTTCCGAAAAGATTTAAAGTCTGCTCCTCAGACGGTCACCTCGCCCAAAGCTTCCACGAGATCCTTCATTCCTGTGTACCAAGTCTCGATATTCTTCCCCGCATTCGTTATACGAGATTTTCGATAGTATGTCGCTCGCGAGAACCTCAAAAGACGCGTATATTTCTGGTGCAAGTTGCCGTTGGAGCAATCTTCCGCATGCTTGGGTACAGCGATGGTTATGATATTCGTGTTCTAGGAGTTACTACCAACGACAAAGACGTTCACGTGGGGATTACACGTCCCCTGGCCGTTCTACTTCTTCCCGTGCATCGGTATGGGCGATAACGAAGACGGGATAGGACGAAGTACATGCAACCGCTAATAATGTACACATCTGTATACGCCATCGCTATCGATGGTCCCCGTGAGTACTTTTTTTGACCGGTTTGGGGCGTTTGGAATCGAAATAGTTCTCCCAGCAGGTGTTCCGGTCTTCGCCGGTTACCTCTTTGTTGCTTCCATCGAGCTCAGGACAGATCTCTATCATGAAGGCAGAGAGAACTCTGGGGTCGATATTCACAAAACATGACTTGAACTCGCATAACCGGCCGACAATGAAACGCTTCTGGAGAAGACTTCAATGTCGTTTCTTCCGTCCGTGATTTTTTCCACACTCAAATCCATATCGGCCTCGCGTTCGGGTTCTCGGTCCAAAAAAATGAAGTACGGCAGGATAAAAGGGATAAATCTCTCTTCGTCTGCCTTTGATCATACCTGACAGTTTCTCCCTTGAGATGACAAGCCCCGAGACTGAACGAAGTTCTAAACTAGCGGCGCGGATAGCAGAAGCAGAATTCGTCGACTTGCATGATGTGCTCTTGTCGACGAATATGATCTCCTGTTCATGCTAGCGAGCGTTCTTGAGAATATCGATGATTGGCCGCATCCCTTCGCGAAAAAGGCTCGCGTACAGCACAAAGCGGGCGCCTATCGTGAAAAAGACGAAAGATAAGATTTTTTGGTTCCTCGCATTCGTGAGGCAACTCAATGCCCTGTATTCGTATCTTTTTACGTCACACCGATGTCCAGCACCATTGACGCGGTAATTGTCGTAAATTGTGAGGGGGGCATCAGCCCGCTCATTGCTCTTTGATGCTTCCCCATTGCGAGGACTCAGGTGGTTGAAGAAAGTCTTTTTGAAAAATAATTCCGGAAATATCACTTTTGCGATATGCGTTACGTCGTGATGCAGCTCGATCTGCAAATGCGTCAGTCCAAAAGAAAAGTTACGACCAGACCTGGAGTGCGAATCTACGCGGTCTCTGATAGCGTCTAGGAGCATTCAGTCGTACGGATAATTGATATGCTGGAGACGACAGGATCACACAACCATATCGTNGTACGGACATCACTCTTGCAGCCTTCGTGGTAGCGCCTCCACATCTAACTTCTTCTTTTTTCCCTAGTCCTCGGAAATAGCTACTATGTCTCGTTTTTTTTTCCAATATTCGGCATCCCCGGCCATCCACAACACAACACGTCCAGTTCCATAAGTGAAAGATGTTTTGGGAGAAAAACTCATCGGACGCTTGTGCGTAGAGCGGCGAATATCGGTTGAATACATTTACTTGAAGATTGAAATACCATTGAAGCCAAAACTATACTTTGCTAGGATCCGATCGCAAGTACAAGAGGCCCCGATAAAGCAGTCGCTCAAGAAGAGGTCATTACCGCGTTTCTATTGATCGGCGAGGCGCACGTCGGGTGACGAGACGGCCAGAATTCGCGATGCGTTACTATGGCACACGACATAGAAAATGCCAACTAGTAAATGATATACACAAACGGGATAGCAAGTAATATCGCCACCAACCGGAAACCTTAAAAGGAAGAAGTTTTTGCGTATGGCCACACTGTTAGATTAAGCGGAAGGTCTGCGAGCCGCGAAACACAACCGGCCAGTCCCCCGTGTGACCCTTCAGTGGCGGGTGATGCGCCGCACCTAACCACCCCAACCGAACGCATTTGATTGTGGAATCATGAGCGGGTATGCTGCATCAGAATCTCACTTTGGGCAAGGCGGACTTCCAATACAAAACTCCGCGCTATACCAGGCAGAAGAGCTGGAATTAGAGCTTGGAGGCTTCCAGAAATATAAATAGCACTGATTCCGTGTTGCATGAAACAAGCATCAACCGACGCGCTCAGTAGTATGTGAAAGCTACTGTGCTCCCCAAGAGCATCAGCACCAGCGATGGAGAAACTTCGGAGGGTGCAGACGGCAGGCATCCGGCGCAGAATAAAAGCGTGAAACGACCAGCAAAGCCGAGAGTAAGTAAAAGCGATGCAATGCACAGAGATTGTTCAGCACGATAAAGGATTTTACGAACCAAAAAGACGAAGCGGCGATCTCAGCCATCTGATCAGTGGAAAGATTCTGCAAACCGGTAAAAGCAAAACGCCCGAAGTGAATTCCCGATGAATTTGG
>JGI24721J44947_10007141_pt1 | contig 14851 bp, 9 predicted proteins | sample YelNatPaOPGAMG01_FD_44947 | JGI IMG/M metagenome (IMG submission 44947)
GAATCTGGCGTTTGGGCGGCACGATTTTGCCGACCCGGTTCATGGTGAAAACGTATTGAGCCATGGGAATCGTCGAAAGTGGATGAGCGGCGGCGCAAGGCACGGCTGCTGGCGCCCCGCCGCGCGGTGCAGGGCTCCATTGTCGCTGCTCGGCGGGCTGGGCGTGAATGCCGCAAGGCTTGCGCAAAGCCGCCAGCGCAGCAAACGGCTGGCCACCGGCGTGCACTGCCCAGCCAAACCCTGCCCGCCTGGACGCAGCCATCCACCGTACCGGTGTGTTGTCGTCATCGCCCCGGTGCCCTGCGGCAAACTCCGCTACCATACGGCTCTGCGGCCATGTCCAGTCTCCCCGCCGCAGTCATCCCTGACTCCTGCCGAGCCTTTCGGCCCCCTCCATCTGTTGCAGACTGGCGCGCTCCTTCGGCGCGGTGGCAGAGTCCTGGCGCGCCGCAGTGGCGCGCGTGAAAGTTCCTCACATGTCGTTTCAATCCCTGGGCCTGATCGAGCCCATCGCCCGTGCCGTTGCCGAGCAAGGCTACACCACGCCCACCCCGATTCAACAACAGGCCATTCCGCTGGTGCTCGCCGGGCATGACCTGCTTGCCGCAGCGCAAACCGGCACCGGCAAGACCGCCGGCTTCACCCTGCCGCTGCTGCAGCGCCTGGCCGGCGGCGAGCCGGCGCGCAACGCCCGGGGCAAAACCATCCCCCGCGCGCTCATCCTCACCCCCACCCGCGAGCTCGCCGCGCAGGTGCACGAAAACCTCACCGCCTACGGCCGTCACCTGCAGCTGCACAGCATGGTGATGTACGGCGGCGTGGGCATGCAGCCGCAGATCAACGCCCTGGCACGCGGCATCGACATCGTCGTCGCCACCCCGGGCCGGCTGCTCGACCACCACGCCCAAGGGAACATCGACCTGTCGGCGGTACGCATGCTCGTACTCGACGAAGCCGACCGCATGCTCGATATGGGTTTCGTCCACGACATGCGCCGCATCGTCGCCCTGCTGCCCAGGCAGCGGCAGAACCTGCTGTTTTCCGCCACCTTCTCCGACGACATCAAGCGCCTGGCTGCCGATTTTCTCGTCAACCCGCAGCAGGTGAGCGTGGCACGGCAGAACGCCACCGCCGACCTGGTCGAACAAATCGTCTTTCCCGTCGACCGCGACCGCAAGCGTGACATGCTGGTGCACCTCATCCGCGAGCGCGGCTGGGAGCAGATCCTGGTGTTCACCCGCACCAAACACGGCGCCAACCGCCTGGCCGAGCAGCTCGGCAAGGACGGCCTGACCGCCACCGGCTTTCACGGCAACAAAACCCAGTCGGCCCGGCTGCGCGCGCTGGCCGACTTCAAGGCCGGCAGGCTGCAGGTGCTGGTGGCCACCGACATCGCCGCCCGCGGCATCGACATCGACCAACTCCCCGTCGTCGTCAACTACGAGCTGCCCAACGTGCCGGAAGACTACGTGCACCGCATCGGCCGCACCGGNCGCGCCGGCAGCACCGGGCAGGCGGTNTCGCTGGTCTGCGTCGACGAACTCGGCTTTTTGCGCGACATCGAAAAACTGGTGCGCAACCCCATCGCGCAGCAANTCATCCCCGGCTTCGAGCCCGACCCCAACGCCAAGGCGCAACCCATCGTGATGGGACGCACCGTGCTGCACGGCGGCGAGCGTCGCACCGCCGCATCCGGCAGCCCTAGCCGCCCGCGCCGCCCGGCAGGCCACGCTGCCACGCGAAACGACTCCCGCCCCGCCGCGCCGGCTGCAAACCGCGCCCCTTTCCCGCTCAGCGCCAAACCGCAGGGCCAGCGCCCATCCGGCCGCGCCAAACCCGCGACGGCCAGCGGCAAAGCCTCCCCGCTCCCCCCGGAGCGCCGCGCCGACGCCTGGCAAGGCACCGCCTGGGCCGAACTCGACCTGCCACCGCACCTACGCAACAACCCCTCACGCAACCGCCAGCGCCGGTCGGGCGGCGGCGGTCAGCGGGGGCGGTGAGCCGCGCGCGCCTCCCGGCGCAACAACGCGCGATACTGCCAAAACGCCCGGCTGGTCCACAGCCGGAGCAGGCTATGCACATGCCAGAGCAGATAGCGCCAGCGCACGTGGCTGCTGCGCTGCGCCGCGTGGATCACCTGCACCTCGGGAACATACCGTAACGCCCAGCCCGCCAGCCGCAGGCGGGCGCAGAGATCGAAATCTTCGGCGTACAAAAAATAGCGCTCGTCGAACCCACCGACCTCGCGAAATGCCTGTGCCCGGATGAGCAGAAATGCCCCCGGCAACCACGCAGGATCGTCTGCCGGCCGCCAGCCGGGAAGTCGCCTGCGAATAATCTCTGGCAGAGTAAGCAATCCGCGATTATTTGCCGGAGCACCTTTCCCCGGCTCGATTAAGGCAGGCGCCAGCACCGCGTCGTGTGGTTTTGCATGCGAAATCAGCGCGCTGAATACGTCGCCATTCAACCGAATATCAGGATTGACCACTGCGAACCATTCAGTGTCGCAACCGGCAAACGCCGTATTGTGGTTTGCTGCAAAACCTTTCGGATGGTGGTTCTCGATTGAACGGCAGCAGCCGTTCAGCTCCGCAGGACAATGCCAGTCAGGCTGCTGAAGGTTGTGCATCACCACGACACGATTTACGGTTCTGGTGCGGCAGAAGGAAATCTGCGAAAGATCCTCAAGCAAATCCCTGAGCATGTGCGCTTGCCCGTGGGACACGACAGAAACCGTTACCGAATGTTTCATCGCACTCCAGCACGACAGCGCCGTGGGAACATCCGTTTGTCTAGAGTCTGCCAAATTTTTACCGGATTGACGGTACGCCCGGCCTGAATCACGCGGCGTTTAGCCCACATCTTTGGCAGCCCATGGAGTGATTGTAATTTGGCTTTTGTCACGGTTTGACAATGTCCCGCCGTGCAGAAACGGACTATTTGGGCTAGATGCATCACCACATGCAAAGGCAGAAAAACCCAAAACATCCAGCCAGGCATGTTTTTCACAAAGATCCAGAGAAGATTCCTCTGCCCATAAAACACAGAAAAGCGGCTACGTCTACCTCCAGTCAACGCCGACCCGAGGTGCACGACCCGCGCTGTTGGAACCTGCAACGCCTCATATCCCGCAAGTCTTAGACGAAACCCTAGATCGACGTCTTCACCATAGCAAAAAAAATCCTCATCGAAACCGCCGACCTTCTCGAAGGCAGCGCGTCGGTACATCGCCGCAGCGGCACAAACCGAAAAGACAGACTCGGGAGGATGTTGATCCGTTACGCCGCGGAATACGCAGCCATGACCTCGGCGCCAAATTAAACCACTCCAATGCATGGCGTCTCCCTCGCCATCGATGAATCCGCCGCCTTCATCCTGCAGTTGCAGCGACCCCAGTGCGGCTACACGCGGCTGATTTGAGGCAGCAGACATCAGATTCGCGAGCCAATCCGGACGTGCGAAGGCATCGGGGTTCAGCAGCGCAACCCAGGTCGTTTGGCATTGCGCCACCGCGATGTTGTTGGCGCGTGCAAAACCCTCGTTCCGCGACAGCGCAATCCACCGAACCCGCGAAAACCGGGAGACCACGGCAGCCGTTGCATCAGTGCTCGCGTTGTCGACCACCAAGATCTGCCGCGGCTGCACAGTCTGCCGCTGCAGCGCCTCAAGGCAAGGACCGATGACACCGGCTGCGTTCCAGGTCACGATCACAACCGTGACATCCGCCACGTTCGATTCACTCATTCGAGTAGCGCGACAGTGCGATACAGGCTCTCGTAAAAAAAACCTTCTTCCTCGATACGCGCCGGCATCGGTAAACGGCTCTTCCACTTCGCCAACAACTGTCGGTCGGAAAGGACATGCCGCAATGCCTGCGCCCAGTCGGTGGCGGATCCAGGCGTCACACACAGCCCGGCTTGCGATTGACGGATCACCTCCGCCGGAGCACCATGATCGGCCACCAAGGCAGGTACCCCCAATGCTGCGGCCTCGTGGAACGTCAGTGAGAACGTCTCCGGAACGAGAGATGGAATACACAACAGGTCACAGGCCGAAAGCTCTGCAAACAGCGCCTGCTGATCCATTTCACCCATGACCTTGATGCGGCGATCTGCAGCAATCAAGCTGTCGAGTCGGCGATGGTAGGCGGGATCCCCATACCGACCGCCCATCACACGCAATTCAACCTCAGCCTCAGGCATGAGAGCCAGCGCTTCAAGCAAAATATGCAAGCCCTTCTGAGCGATCTGCGTTCCAGCAAAAGCCAACACCAACGTTTCCTGTCTGCGACGATCTGCTGGCAACGAGGCTCTGGGCCACAGAGCGAGCAAATCCAGCCCATGTGGGATCACGCGAAAATCCAGTTGAGGGAATGCCGCTTCGACGCGCGACTGCACGAAATGCGACGGCACGCATCGCAATGCGGCAGCTGAGAGCAATGCATTTGCCTGCCGATAACGAGTCAGTAACGCCGATTCCGTCCAGATACCAACCTGACAGTCCTTGACGCAACGCTGGCCCATCTGAGGCCCTTGACAAGGCGTACCCTGCACGTTGACCAGATTGATCTGGGAGCAGGCCAGGAAAAAATCGGTCAACGTCACAAGGTAGGGAAGGCCTGTTTTTTGAATCGCCATGACTGCCGTCGCCATGCGCATGCTGTGCATGATATGTGCAACATGAAATCGCTTTCGACGCAGCCAAGCCATCAATTCATCCGCCAGGCCTGCATCGACATCGAAGCCCCACTCCGCTCCGGCAGGCAGACGTTGACGCCCAATCGCCGTAACCTCAACCCCCTCGTGCATGTAACAATACGCCCGGCCAATCTCGGCATCCTCTGCCCAATGGGCCAATCCGGGGGCCATGCGGCAGGTCAGCACATGCACTGCATGTCCTGCATGGAGCAGTGTTCGAGCCAATTGAAGCGTGGCGCGCTCGGTGCCACCTGAAAACTCGGGGAAAAATTGATGAGTGACGAGTAATATCCGCATCAAATACCCGCTTTCCATTCTGCAAATATCGCCCTGACTAGGCTCGACTCATTGTCCTGACCATCCTTGAATTGCACGTACGCAAAGCCCATTGCCGATCCCGCGGAGGCCGCAAAAATCTTGATAACGGCGTCCTGCATCTCTGCACACAAGCGTGCATCCATTGCCTCATGCACAGACATGGCATACTGTGCGAAATGTTCCAACCGCCCCAAAAACAAATCGACGAACTGCTGCACATCCGCCGCAACTCCGCCCGCACCGCCTGTCTGCAGTACACGCTGTTTGAGCGCAAGAAGCGAAGCTTCCAGACGACTGTCATTCAAAGCAACGTCGTGTGCAACAACTGGCACGTTAATCAGCCTAGAGCGCCAGTCACTGATCCACGAGTCCAATACAGCCTTCACGGAACTTTGGTCGCCTTGCATCGTGGCCTGCTTCAGTAGCCAGTTTGAAAGGTGCCGTGCAACACGGTCGATGCCCTCGATCAAACCCGCAACCGACTGCACTCGTGGTCGCGGAAAATCATCGAACAATCCGACAAGAAACACCACATCGACGAACGAACGCTTCAGGTAATAAAACGCAGGTCGATTATGCGAGTGAATCACTTTGACCGAAGCCAGCATCGCCACCGCCTTACCGTCGCGGATGATGCGCATGCCCAGGTCCAGATCCTCCGCATAATCACCACGGTAGCGATATTGATTGAACACATCCCGCGGAATCAGGCAGGCCACATCGCTGAGTTGGCCCTGCGAACGAAGCGTCATGTGGTCCGTGCCCTGCAAGCGACCGATGCGATCCTGATCCCGGCAAGCCAAAAACCGGTAGTGCGTATCGATCATGCTGTCATACATCATGTCGCTGTCGCTGCGTGGTGTTTCCGAACACGATACCGCGACTACATCCTCCTCAGCATGATCAAGTAGGTAGCGCAACATTCCGTAAATCCAGTGATCACCTATCGGGTAGGCATCCTGCACCATGAATAACAGATAGTCACCCTTTGCATGGTCTGCACCCAAATTGCGCGCCCAACTATGGGAAAAATTTTCCGGCGCGATCTCCACGACCGTACAGCCCGATTGCTTCGCCACTTCCACAGAATTGTCCTTGGAACCGGAGTCGACGATCACGACCTCGACAGCAGCCACGCCCTGCTGACTTCTGAGCTTGCGCAGCAGGCCGGAAAATTCAGGGCCTGCATTCAGCGTTGGAATCACCACGGAAACAGTTCGATCGATCGAACTGACATTCCCAGTCAAATCTGGATGCAAGCGGTGGGGGCGCGATACAGTCGATACAGATTCAAACGACCAACTCTCCGCATCCAGACCATTCTGCCGCTTCAACAAGGAGAAAAGAAAATCCCGTCGACGCAAGTAATACGGCACTCGACGCATGACGCCGCCAAACCCATGCCGTCGAATCTCACCGCGCAGCGCGCGTCCCGCATTGAGTCCCACGCTAGCGGCAGCGCCTTGACGCAAATTTGCCCAGCGACGGCTCAAAAACCGCATCGGCGCTGTTACTTTCCATGAATTTGATGTGTAAAGTGCGTAGCGTTCCTGCTGCGTCTGCGCCAATTCCTGTTGTGTCCTCACTAGTTCCTGTTGTGTCTGCGCCAGCGCCTGTTGCAGTTGCATCACAGCACGCCGACTACTCAAAGCCTCGGCTTGAAAAGGTTCAAGAGCGCCAACCTTTCGCTTGAGTTCCCCTGCCAACGCTGGCAGCTCAACCAACTCTACAGGTAAAACCTCCTCATAAGACCTTAGCGCACGACGATAATCCCGCCACCAGTATCCTGCCCGCGACATGCTGTTGGCATCGACCCGATACCAAGAAAAAGGCATTAGACTGTGCTCCAGACGCAATCCTTGCAAAATAGCCTTGGCATACAGTTCCCAATCTTCAGCGCCGATTCCGCGATCTTCAGAATATCCTCCCAAGGCAAGCAAACTCGAACGTCGCACCAGCGCATTGGCATCACCCAAGTTATTTTCAAGGACACCCAGCAACGGACAATTCCCCGAATGAGGCCATAACCGATCCGGCCAGTGAGGCGCAAACCCTGCAGGCCCGGAAAACAACGCCATCACCGCAGTTACCACATCCGCCTGAGTGCGTTCTGCCACCTGGACAGCCCGGGCAATCCCCTCTGGCATAAGCAGATTATCGTCATCAAGGATAAACAAATAATCGCCGGATGCAGCTTTTGCCGCTGCGTTACGTGCAGCCCCAAGGTAACGATTATCCTGGCGGATCAAAATCCAGCCTCTTGCATCAAACTCGGCCTTTAATGTATCCAGATAGGCACGGGCTGCGGGCTGCGTACTACCATCATCCACCAACACCACTTCAAAATTTTGGTATGTCTGCGCACGCACACTCGCCAGACAATCGCTCAGAAGCTCCGGCCGGTTGAAGTGTGTGATACAAATACTCACAAAGGGTTGGCGCTCGTTCGAACGCCCTGCGTTCTGAGCGGAGATAGCGCCCTGCCCGCCCAAAACACCACTAAGCAATGCCGACAGCGCCGGGGGCACGTGCGTGGCATGACTAACATCGTGGGCGATACGGCGTTCCAGGCATAGCGCCTCGGCCTCCAGAACGTCATGCAGATGTACCAGCCCATCCGGCTCCAGCCAAGACGGCAATGCGAAATAATGGACATGGACATCGCCATGAAAATCGGTCCAGCCTTGACGCCTCGAATCGAGAACATGAGCCGCCAGACCAGAACCTCCCTCGATATGCACCTGTGCGAAAGCCCGCGAGCGAAGCCACAGCCATACTTGATAAGCACGCCTCGTGTGAAGCCAGCCGCCCAGCTCTGGCCCTGCGATCTCCCGGTGGACCAATGCGATCGCCGCTGGCAAGTCGCTCACTTCACAAAGATCATCAGGGGCCAACACCACACGATGTCCTGCATCGCTGAGGTCTTTTGCCAACCGGATGCTTGCGCGCGTCGCATCTGCGCTTGTGACGACGACATGCAGCGCGCCCGTCCATCGAGGCATCTCGCCGCGTTGCAACAGCGCGTCTGCATACTCCGCCTCGGTTGCTAGTTGGGCAATATCCTTCGCAGCAAAGTTCTCCCCCAATTCATCCAAGCGCTCAAAAAAAGTCTGCGCCCAATCCGGCGCTTTCAGGCCTATCGCTGTCTGGCGATGCAAATCCGCGCGCAGTCGGGTATGAAGAATGTATTGACACTGCTGCATATCTGTGTGCACACCGAGTGCCTGCGCCAGTTGCAACAACTGCCTCTCTCCATCGTCAAACCAACGCGCATAGCTGAACACACCTGCAAGGTCAGCCCCCGCATGCAACAGCGCTTCCATATTGAATCGCAGCCAGGTTCGATAGACGTGCTCGGGTTGCGCCCCGTCCCGGGCGCGAATCGAAGCCACGACCTCGGCTGGATTCCGAACCGCAAGAAGATACCGGGGCTGAAGTCCCCGCTTCTTGAGCAATTCATTCCATAGCGGCAAAAACCGGGTAGTTCGCGGATCCTTGACGCCGCAGATGGTCGTGGCGGCCAGAAGGCGGCTATCAAGCCACTGTTCCAGTTCCGCCACTAGAGGCAGCATTTCCGGTTGTCTCCACCATAGCGGCGGGAAAGGCATCATGCCCTTCTCTCCGTGCCAGGGTTGCTGGCCAAGAACTGCCAACATGCGATCTTGGATCTCCACACAGAGCCTGTCTTCAAAATAGCCGGCGGGATTATGTTCATCGGCCGGATACAGATCCTCGCCCATGTCCACACCTAAAGACTGTGCAAGACTTCCAAGCAGGCTCGTCCCGCTGCGATGCATGCCAATCACCACGACCAGGAATCGACCTTTTTGCACTTGATCACTGTGCATAAACACTTGCCTCAGACTCATCATTCCACGCCATTAGACCAACGCGGATTTTTCCTGCAGAGGATTTTCATCGAAACTGAGCTGCATTGATGTTTACAGCGGACAGCATGGCATCTCAGCGGCGATTGAAAATATTTCAAGTATTGACGATTTCATCGCGACATGCACGCGCATGAGAAGCACATGATATTTCCCCGCGCTCAGCAGGCGTTATCTGAAAACTCATCCAGCCTGCCATTACCGCTGTGTTGATCTTTCGCAGGCACGGGTTTGCGCAATGCCATGAACTTATCGCGACGCTAAATCATAAGCATGGCGAAATAGCTGCATGGCATCAACTTCCACGAAAATTCAGCGCCCCCACTGTACGGCCATCACGATATAGTTAACTGTCGCTGCCGTCATGACTGCAGTCATGGCGATAAGCCAAGGCAATCCCCAATGTTGCTGTTGCATTTTTACTAGCGGCGTCTCAGACATTGACATCCATCGACGGCGAAGGCGTTCTAAAGGTGCCTCTACGCCAATAGCCAAAAATGCCGCGAGAAAAATGGAAAAGGCCATTGCACTAACGAGCAGTGGCGAGCCCTGCAACCAAAATCCGAGCCATGTAACTATTGGGATATGTACCAGATATAAGCCATATGTGAAGTTTCCCAACGCCACATCATATTTTCCACGACCACGTGCCGCGAGAATATAGACCAGCCACGCTAGCGCAACGGTTGCGAGCAAACTCGCAGAAAAGAACCCCAAGCCAAGAGGCAGATAGCAGCACCAGAGCACCACTACGACCGCGAAAACCCCAGACCAAACAGGCCTACCAAGAACTCCTCCCCAGCGCTGCAACGCCAAGCCCAAGGTAAAGGCCAAGACACCAGATCCTGCCCCCGTCCAATACCGAAAATGCCACCACGCATAAGCCACCTTTCCTGTCTGTTCTGGAGCCATCCAGGCGGCAGCAACCCACCATGCTAGCGCCAGTCCGATCCAGAACAGGAGCCATTGACCATTGTGGCGTGCAAGCAGCGCACCGATTGGATACAAAATCAAATCCAATGCCAGCGTCCAGGCTGGCACAAGCAGTATATGGTCGAACAAAGGGCCATAGCGCTTTTGGTCGTACCAAAAAGACCAAAGACCATACGGCCAGAGCAGTAGGTTACCGATAACCGCTTGCCACCCCGGCCAATTTTGCGTCAACATCCATGCCATCAAGACGAGCCAATACAAAGGATAAATTCGTGCCCACCGAGCCAGCACGAAGCGCCAGAAATCACCGACGTTTTCCAACCGGTAGCGACCGCTGCCGATCATGTCACCAACCAAATAGCCGGACAACGAAAAAAAACCAAACACAGCGATTGCGCCGTCGTTGACCCACGCCAATTCACCAAAATGTGCATCCAACCAAGGTTGTGCCTGCAAGCGGAAAAATCCATAGTGCAAATTCAGCACCATAAAAGCCAGTGCCACGCGCAGCCATCCCAGTGTCGGACCGGTGGCGCTGGCGTGCCGAACAGTATTAGTCATGCCCGTCATCCGCCAGCAATGGCCGCAGCAGTTTTTGGATGCGCGCGTTCACTCCGCGTACATCGTTCCGCAGCAACCAGGTGTGCAAAGCCTGCGGGTTGGCGAAATCTCGTTGCTTGTCCAAATCGCGACCACGGCGCAGCACATGGACGATTCGCCATCGCCAGGCCTGCCAGGGCGCGTGGCGGACAAAGGCTGGGTCGTTTGGAAAATTGTCACGCAGCGACAAGCTTCTCCAAGGCACATCGTGGCGACAAATCCGAACGCTCACGGCGAGCTGGCAGCGATAATAGCTATCCACTACGCTGTTCACGGCCGCCAGTTCATTGAGCATTCCCTGCCCCACCTTCTGCATTAACGCCCGAGGCGCTGCCAAAACCCCGAGGTTGAAATAAGGTGGCATGCCTTTGCCGCGAGCTTGAGGATAGACCGCAGCGCCGCTGGGAGTGCAGGTGCGCGGTGCAGGACCCAGGCCCACGCCAGTGAACAATTCGTCCCAGCGATCTTCTTCTGCCTCCCATGGGGGGATATGCGCAGGCAGACCTGCAAAAGCGTCAAAATGAAGGATGTCTCGCACCAAGTCGTCAAGAGGGCGGGCAATCAGCGTGTCCGCATCGAGCATGAGTATTGCATCGGCGGCGAAAGGGCCTTCGAAGCGATCCAGTGCAGTACCGAACACGCCGAATTGTTCGAATACTCCAGGCCGTGTAAAGCGCCAGCGCACCCCCAATCGCTTGGCCCAGGGCATCTCGGCGTCGATTCGTTGCGCATCGGCCTCGCGCCCGAACACGACTACGATGTCACAACGCGCTCCGATCGCCCCGCCATAGCGCCGCACGCTCCACGCCAGAGCATGGATCATGGTGAAGAAATTCGGGTTAGGACTGGCGGCAATCCATAACTCCAGAGACGCGGGCTGATTCGTCATCTGGTGCCACGCCCCAAAGCGCTGACAAGTCGATCGAGCAGCCCGGCCTGTTCTGCCTCACCCATATCAGAATACAGCGGCAAACAGACCATTCGTCCGGCCAGATCTTCGGCCACCGGCAGTGAGCACCGCGCAAAATTCATCGCGACAGCTGCCATGTGCAGCGCCGGTCGGTAGTAACGGCGCAGCTGCACGCCCAAACGTGCTGCTGCGGATTCGAGCTCGTCGGCGGCCTTCCTGCTGGGTGCCAACGCCGCATAACTTTGCCAGGGGGGCGAGCCCGGCTGTTCAGGCAAAACCCAGTCAGGCGCGTGCTGCGCAAAGAAATCCATGTAACGCTGCGCAGCTGAACGGCGCAAAGCCAGATGCGCTTCGATCACCCGAGACTGGGCCAGCCCCACTGCGGCGACGAATTCGCTCATTTTGCCGTTGAAGCCCGCATTCAACAGCCGCCCCTCTTCCAGTCCGAAATTCAAAATACGCCGCAACGCGGGTTCATACTCCGGGGCACAGGCTATGGCACCTCCCTCACCCACGGCAAACGGCTTGGTCGCGTGAAGCGAAAAAGTTTCCATCGCCCCTTGGCAGCCGGCTGGCGTGCCGTCGGGCAATGATCCGCCAAGCGCCGCTGCAGCGTCGATGACCAGCGGTAATCCCCGCGCGGTGCACCAATCCTGCAGCCCTGCCATATCGCGGCACAAGCCAAAAGTGCGCACCGCAAGTACTGCTCCCAACCGCGGGCAGTACTCTGCCACACGCTCCACAGACGCGGGTGACAGTTCCCAAGTCGACGCGTCCACGTCTGCCAACACTGGCGTCAAACCCGCTTGCAAGACGGCCCACAACGTCGCCGGGAAGGTGAAGGAGGGCAGCACGACCTCAGCCGCTGCCGGCAGGTCCAGTGCCAGAAGTGCGGCCGTGATCGCCGCGGTGCCGTTACTGCAGGCAACGACCGGACGCCCCACACGCTCGGTCAAGACATGTTCGAACCGGCGCGACAACTCGCCACCGTTGCTGAACCATCGCCGATCGTAAGCCAGGCGCAGATCGTCCGACCATGAAGCAATTGGTGGGAGCAGCGGACGCTGGAAGGGATATGCCCAGTTCGTGGGGTCCGTCGCGCGGGCAGATACAAAATGAGAAATTGGCGACTGCATCAAAACTGAGCCAGGGAGGCCCCGAGGGCACGTTGTCGAGGATGGACAGATTTGACAGTGTAATCGGCAACCAGGCGGTAGACCCACCCCAGATCTGGCGACTGGCCAAACACGACGACATCTTGACCCAGGAGACGCTCAGTCCGACAACCCGTTTGGGCTTAGACCGACGGCTTGCGGCCCTTCCCTGTACTCGACCTGCGGCCTGCCATACTTTGCAAACAATGCAGCCTCGGCGCTCAAAATGGCGTCCCTCGGCCGTGGTTTGATGCGTCGCGCGGGCCACCCGCCGTACAACCCCCAAGGCGCCAGGTCGCGGCTGACCACGCTGCCGGCAACGACTGCCGCACCTTCGCCGATACACACACCTGGCAAGATCACCACATTCGCACCGACGGCCACGTGCGCCCCCACCCAGACCGCGCCACGCTGAACCACACGAAATTCAGGCGGAATGGTCGAGTTGGTCAAGCCAGCACCGGAAAAATCGTCCGTTCCAGACAGAATTCGCACACCGGTGGAAAAACCGGAGAAATCGCTCAAATACACCCGGCCACCACCAACAATCGAGAGATGCGAGGACAAATGGATGTAGTTGCCGATGGTCAGCTCGGCGTGCGGGCCGAGAAAGACGAAGTCGTCGATGATGACGTGGCTGCCGAGGCGGAGATGCTGCGGCTGGATGATGCGCGCGCCACCATAGATGCGCACGTCCTCACCGCAGGAAGCAAAGGGCAAATCAGTCTGCATGGCAGGTCGAAGTAAAAAAGGGAGCCGAAGCTCCCTTGGAATTTTTTTCCGGGGCTTGCGCCCCGGCACCTGTGACTCGTTTAGAACGAAGTCGGGATGGTGTAGACGTGGCCGATGTTGGTCGCCGGCGCCATGTTCAGCGTGTTGCTGATATTGCTCGGCGAAGCCTGCACCGAATACGTCACGTTGTTGTACTGCGTGGTCGTCGGGCCGTAGTTCACCCAGCTGTTCATGTTGGTGAAGAGCGAACCGCCGATGGTCAGGTTGTTGGTCATGAAGTACAAGCCTTGACCGCCAGCAATCGGAATTGCCACCGAGTTATTGACGTCTCCCAGCGCCGTGATGCTGCCCGCGCCAATGGCGTTGGGGTTGCTCACGCTCGGAATGGTGCCAAAATAGCTCAGGCCGGGGAAGAAGAAATAACCGCCCTGGGCGCCCGGAATTGCACCCGTCGGGTTGAAGCCGCCGCCACCCGCGAGGGTCAGATTACCGGTGCTCATCAGCATCAACTGGCTCAGGCGGTTGGGGTTTGGATCCCCTGCGCCCAAAGTACCTGTCAACGTCGGGCTGGTGAATTTCGCCCCAGAGGGAGTTGCGGAGTTGGCGGTGATGTTGCCGGCTACGCGCAGGTTGATGAACTGCCGGGCGGTACCGGTGGCGTACAGGTTGAGCGTCGGGTTGGCGCCAGCGGACGTCAGCACCAGGCCGTTGTTCCAGTAGTTGTTGGTCAACTGCGTGGCGCTCTTACGCACATTACCCATCACGTCAAGGTCAAACACCTGCGCGGTGATCGTCCCCGCACCCGCACCGGACATGTTGTTGCCGATGAAGGTGAAGCGGCCATTCGAGCCGGCAGTCGCATCCCCGGTGTTGGTGGCGGTGATATTGCCATCGGCCACGAGGTTGGTCAGGCGCTGTACGGCGCCAGACACAGTCACATCTCCGGCAGTCAGCGTGCTACCGGCGCCGATGGTCACCGTACCCGGAGCTGACGTCCCATTCAAGGTCAACTTGGCGAGCGGCTGTTTGCTGGTCGTGCCGTTGACGTTGGTGACGGTCTGGTTGGCTCCGATGGTGATGTTGTTGCCGGTCACAGTGTACCGAGCGTTCCCGGTCGAGCTCGATTCGGAATTCGTGACCGTCACTGCACCGGTGATATTGACGTTACCCTTAGCCGCAGTAGCGGTAAAGAACGCGCCATTGGACGCACCGCTGTTACCGATGGTCAGCGGGGCGGACACATTGATGTTGCCAGCACCGGGGCCGGTGAGCAATGTGGCCGACTTGATTGCGGCTTGCGAGTTGTTGGTCTGCACCACGCCGCCGAGGTTGATGTCACCGCTGCCAGAAGAAATGCTCAGCGCATTCCCAATGCCGGCTTGCAGGTTCATCGTGCCGGTGTTCGTAAAGCCGTTGCTGATCGTGGTGATACCGACTCCGCCGGAGGTCAGCGTGCCGGAGTTGTTGATCGACCCCACTGGGCCATTAACAAAACCCGTGCCCGTTGCGTTGGGCGTGTCGAACCAACGATTACCCAAACCTGCAAGAGTTGCGCCTACGATACTATTATTGGCCATTTGAAGGCTGCCGGTATTGCTCAGCGTACCCTTCCAATCATAG
>JGI24721J44947_10007163_pt1 | contig 14827 bp, 8 predicted proteins | sample YelNatPaOPGAMG01_FD_44947 | JGI IMG/M metagenome (IMG submission 44947)
CCGAAGGGGACTGGTTAGTTGATGTAATTAACAGTAGTCAGATGACTGTTAGTTACGACCTGCGGATAATTATTGCTTTGAACGATCAATCAGGTGCGCTGAATCAGGTGGTTTCGAGCTTAAATTCAGAACTTGGTCCATGGTACAGATTTGAAACCGGGACAAGCATGTCCGCAGGCGTTGTGTCAGGCGTTCTTGCGCTTCTCGAAGAATTTTATACGCAACGTGGTCATACGAACAGTCCTGCGATGATGAAGGCGCTTCTGATAAACGGCGCCCGGCGGTTAGGACCAAATTACGATTACGCTGTTAAAAATTATGTGAACCATCAGGGTTGGGGGTTAATTAATCTGACGAATTCCGCGCGCGCTTCAATGACGCCCGGTTCTGAATCCTCATGGACAATCCAGATGTTTGATCAGGATCCTACAAATGCAATTGTTACAGGCATGACACATACACGACTTGTAAGTGCATCTCCGGCAACAAATAAAGAGACTGCATTAAGGATAACACTCGTATGGACAGACCCGCCAGGGAATCCTGCTGCTGGGTTAAAGCTTGTAAACGACCTCGACCTCGTAGTGACGAACCTTGCCACAGGCGAAGTTTATGTGGGGAACAATTTTGAGCAAGCCGGTATTTATTCAGTGCCTTACGTCTTTACGACAAACTCCACAAATGCAGTCCTTGAATACGATTACGTAAACAACGTCGAGAATGTATTTATAAAACTGAACACAAATGCTGCGCAGTTTTCTGTCTCTGTCGTCGGAAGGCGTGTTAACGTAAATGCGGTTACAGCGCACCCTGACGGAATTGCTCAGGATTACGCGCTCGTCATATCCGTGGATGAAGGTGGCAGCCTGTCGGTAAATCCACCGCCTTCATCACCGCCCCAAATCACGATGGATCCGACGCCATTCATAAAATCTGTTACAAACGGCGTTGCTATGGTTCGGGAACGAGTAGGAGCAAATTCGCCGCTTCTCGTTTATACAAACGGAATGACAAATCAGTGGAATTTTTACGTATTCACGAACGCCCCCGTAATTACGAGTATGATGGTTGGGACAAACCTGACCTATATGACCAATAATGTCGGTTCAAACATAATGTTCATTACATTCATCCCGCCAAACATCTCCCGTCCAAGGGCAACTGATGCAGATATTGACCTCTATGTTTCGAAGAACCCGGCGTTGACGAATCTTGACGCAAATGTTATTTGGAACGAGACCTTTAAATCTGTAAAACGGGGTGGCACCGAAGCGGTGATTGTTACAAATGCAGTTGTAGACTCCGGAGAAGTTTATTACATCGGCGTTAAGAGCGAAGACCAGCAAGGAGCCGAGTTTGGACTTTATGTTAATTCAAGCGACAATCCGTTCTACAATACAGATCAACAGGGCAATTACATTCTCTCAATGTCCTGTGCGATTCCAGACGGAACAGCAGATCAACCGGGCGCCGGGCTTGGCTTTGCAGTGATGCCGCAATCCGTAATAATCCGAAGGCTCGTGGTTACGAATATTCTTGTACATGAAAACCCGGGCGATGTGCTTGAAAACCTGAGTCATGGTGATAATTACGTCGTATTAAACAACCACAGTTTTGAATCTAAACTTCCGCCACCGTCGCCGGTAACATTGATGTGGATTTATGAGGACAACGACGAGGGGGATATCCCAGGCAGCCAGCATCCGGATGGCCCCGGTTCCTTGCGTGATTTTGTGGGCGACGATGCAGTTGGCGCTTGGCAGCTTACTGCTATTGATAGCGCATGGTGGCACACGGGAATGGTTCAGTCACTCACCATAAGAATCGAACCTTCGGACACCAACATGAATAATCTTGTCTATGTTGACCAGACGGTTCTGCCTGGGAGGTTGCGATTCTATCCTGTAAATGTTCCTGTATGCGCAACAAATATGCATGTTGTGGTCGGGAACAATAATGGACCGTTATTTATCTTTATCCGTGCCGGAAATTTCCCGACAACGAACCTCTATGATATTTCGGCTTCTATACCTGCCAATGGCGGAGAATTACAACTGAGTATCTGGGATAGTCCGCCATTATCGCCGGGTCAGTATATTGTAGGAATCTACAATCCAGACACAGGGAATGCGGTCAATTTCAATCTAAGGATCTACTTCGATTTTGACCCGAATTGTAAAACGCCTCTGACAGACTTTGGCGCATTTGATAATTTGACCTTCTTTGATGATGCGACAACCAATACAGGCATATTTGTCCCTATCTCGCGACAGATTGCCGATGTGCAGGTCGGTGTGATAATTGACCATCCGCGTTCATCAGACCTTGTTTTGCACCTGATAAGTCCACAGGGGACACGCGTGTTGCTTGCTGAAAACCGCGGTGGTCCTACCAACGCAAACTATGGTATCGGGCAGTTTACAACAAATATTGTTCCGCGAAGTTCAAGCGGCGGTCCTGCAGAAGACAGAAATATTATTGGCACCGCTACTAATATGGGCTTTGTGCGGATTGATTATGATTTTTACACGATACCTGATACCCTGCGGATTTATTACGATGGCAATCTGTTGTACGACAGCGGGCTTGTTGCCGGTAGCAACTCGGTGCTGGTAAGTTTCGGTCCGGGTCTTTCAACAAACATTGAAATTGTTATCAACGAAGGCAACAACAGCAACGGTGGCACGCTGTGGCAATATGTTGCGACCATACTGAGCGGTCAAATCGTATATACTACCTTTACGGAAAACACGAATCTCGCAAAGGTTCCGATAAAGTTTGCCCCACCGCCTTTCACAAAGACGAATTTTGTAACGATGGAGCAAAGTTTTCTCGGTGGATTTGAGACAAATACCCTGCCTCAACCGACCAACCAGTTCTGGGTGGATTATCCGCAGGGGAGTGTGATTGACGGCTGGGAGGTTGTCTCGAATCAGGTTGCAGTTGTTACAGATACTAATATTGCCGTTTCCGGGACAAGCTTCCTCGCGCTTGGCAACGGTGTAATCAGACGAACCCTGCCGACTGTGGGCGGGCACACATACAGGATGGTTTATATAACACGAGACCCGGGGATTGTGAGCTGGTGGTCAGGAATAACACTTGGGAATCAGGCTGTTGATGCCTTTGGTTTAAATAATGGGGTACTGACATTTGGCGCAACGGTTGTTGGCGCGGGACAGGTTGGTGAGGCATTTAATTTCAGAGGCGGTACAAACGCCGACAGAATCTTAATTCCAGATAGCCCGACTCTATCATTTACAAATTCATTCACCATTGAAGGCTGGGTAAATATATTGACAAACGACGGTGGAATTATATTCTTCCGGGGCGATAACCGACCGGGATTAGACCCGTATCTTGTGGCGACCGATGGGACGAACGGTATTTATTTCCAAATTACTGATGCTTCCAATAACACGTATGCAATTAGCGCTCCGATAAGCAATGGCTGGCACCACTTTGCAGCGGTTTTGTGCGACAGCGATAGTTCAGTAAGACTCTATATTGATGGCAATGAGGCGGCAGTTGGATATACTGCGATTCGTCCATTCGCGAATCTTGATATAAACAGCGAACCGGGCGTGGCAATCGGCAACCATGCAGGGACAATATTAAATCAGCCATTCAGCGGGTTGATTGACGAAATTGCAGTTTATAAACGAGCGCTTTCAGGCGCGGAGATTAAAGGTATTTACGACATCGGTTCGCAGGGGAAGAGCAAATGTTCTCCATACTCCTGTATGCCATCGGCTTCAATCTATCTTGATGGCGCGCTTTTGACGAACCACGTAATGTATGGTCAGGGGTGGGCGACCAATTTCTTAACCTTTACAGCCACAAACGATAATTCTGTTATAGAGATTGAAGGCAGTCCTATGGGACTATTGTTTGACTCGTTCTACCTGTTTGATATCAGCGATAGTGTTTATTACCTACCTGAGGAACCGCTCAGCGCCTTGTATGGACAAAACTCTTATGGTCTGTGGCGACTTGAAATCTGGGATAACCGAGTTGGGCAGGTTCTGACGAATGGTCATTTAATCAGCTGGCGTTTGCAACTTGGTTTTGTGAATACAAACTATGGAATTATTACCCTCACAAACCACCAGCCTTATACCGGAACGCTTTACACGAACAATGTCCATTACTTTGCTGTGGATGCGCCACTCGGCATTCTAAGTATAACAAACTCAATCCTCAATGCAGACGCGCCGGTTACAGTTGTGTTTAACCAAACCGAGCTTCCGTTACCCGGCAGACCCGGTAATGTTATACTTATGACAGGCGTAACAAACGGCGTGTTCATTCTGGATACAAATTCGGTACCTGCTCTCGTTACTGGGCAGAGATATTACCTTGCGGTTTACTCTACATCAGCCGCAACACCGACAAATACATATACAATACAGATTGACTGGGATATTCCAACGCCGGCTCCTCTGCAGCTAAACGTAATATCATCCTCAGGTGTTATGTGGAATGGCTCTATTAATCATATTGTTACAATCCCTGCAGGAACAGTAGCCGCTTCATTTGAACTATTGGGCTTGAACGGTGGCGCTTCTATGAAGATTGGTTACGCAGGTGCTGATGAATCGTCTCAGTGGATGAGCAAAAGCGGGACGCCTCAGATAGAATATATTTTCTCAACCTCAACCACTGATTCAAGTGACAAACAGATTGTTGTTACCACAAATAATTTCCCATTCCTTACTAACGGCGGTTTATGGGTAATTTCTGTTAAAAATGAGGGTGGCGGAATTCTCGAACCCAAAGTCGGGTGGTTGTCAGCGATAAATGGACGCCCGGACAGCCTGTTAAACCGCCTGCTTTCGTAGCCCCACCGTCCTTCATTAAGGGCGTGGGGACAATACTAAACTTCGATACCGATATCGGACGAAAATACAGAGTCATGGTTTCCGACGACCTTGTAGAGTGGCAGGTATTGAATGAAAAAACCGCCACCGCCGTGATTACGACTGTTGTTGATATGACTCCGCCGGAGAAAAACAGACAAAGATTTTACCGTATTGTTCCGTCCGAGAATTAGTCGGTGATTAAAAACTATCCATAAATAATTAACCTTATGTTGTCAGGGAGGTTCTGGGCAACTTTCTGAACAACATTTCCGTGAAGGATCTTAAGCAGGGTCGAACGTCCCGGACTTCCGAGGATAAGAAGGTCAATTCCATACGTCGCAGCAACATCAACAATTATACTGGCAGGATCATAGCCTATAGCATAAAGGTAATATTTCAACATTCTCTATCTCTCCTAAACGAAGGGCATGGAACATTATTTTTGACGCCTCAGGGTCGTCTCTCCAGCTTTTTTTCCCGTTTAAATCTGATTCGCCCATTGGCGCAACAACAAGTTCTTTAATATAAAGGACAAACAACCTCGCCTTTCTTAGTTTAGCCTCTTCGATAGCAAATTCAATTACAGGAGTAATTCCCCGCACAGCGACCATAATTGTTTGGCACGGCTGTAGTGTTAATTTGAAACTTGGCACTTCTTCTGGGGCAATCTGGGCTGCAGTGGTTTCCTTGACCATGACAGTGCGGTATCCCCGAAGTCGCTGATTATAACTACGTAAGGCAAGACCAGTCCCAACAATACAAACTGCAAAAAACAGGGCGTCATGACGAGTTTTTGCAATCGTAAGTTCAATTGCAAATAGAACTATAAAAGTAAGCCCCATCACTATCCTTTCATACCATTTAATTGGCAAACTTCTGTTAAATGTGCATGAGCCAACATTTACCGTGATTGCCCCGACGACGCCGATCGCATAAAGCCCCATCAGCGTTTCAAGGTCTGAAGAAATAGCAGCGACAGAGATCGGTAATACTGTGGCCACTATCAGAGAATAAAGAGGAACGCCAAAAGAGTTAACTTTAATAAAGGTACGAGGAAGTTCATCATCCCGGCCGAGCATATAAAGTAATCCGATTAACGCCCCAATGGCTGTATTGACTGCGCTTAAGAGTAGAAGCCCGACAATTACACCGGTTATAAGACCGAAAATTTTGCCAAACCATGGACCGATTGCAATTGTTCCATACTGTTCGGCAAGCAGGCGAACCATGTCTTCCCAACGTTCTCTAAGAAGTGGTTCAAGTTCCTTAGGAAGTGAAAACATCGCAAGTGCAAGCAATGCTGTGCCTAAAACGCATTCAACGGCAACGACTAAGATTGCCTTGGTTGCCGTTNTACTGACCTTGGGTTTATCCGGGGTGGCGTCCGGATCGAGTTTCATCACACCGGTTAGATTCGCAATAGCCTCAACGCCACTCAGCGCAAGTATAAGACTTGTAAATGCAAGCCAGTTGACCTTGAATCCCGGCTTCAACGGTTCGAGATTCTGAGTAGTTAAATACGGGAGGCTCAAAAAGATAATAAAAAAAACGACAATCACCATTGGCAATGCTAAAGAAACTGCCACGCTGCCGGTGTGTTTAGGTCCGAAATAGTTTAGAATTCCAATCAACAAAATCATTCCGATTGTAGCGGTCTGGACATACTCCTTTGGGACCCCAAAATAAAGCATGGCTGCCCAGCAACTCATGGCAGCTGTAACGGTAAAGTTTGCTATCAGGAGCAATGCCCCGATTACAGCAAGGATCCGGCTTTGCTGTTTAGCCGCTGAATAGACACCGCCGCCGTCCGGAAAGTATNTGCAAATAATTATGTAGTTGTATGCAACACAGGCAGTTAGAAATAAAACAGCAAGGATTATCGGATATGAATGATAACCGAGGGCAAAAGCGCTTGCGCTGAATGCAAATCCTGTTACATAGGCTTTGCTTGTACCCCAATCACCATACAAAAGCCCCGCCGCCCTCTTCCAATCTACATTTCGCGGTCTGTGGATTCCTATACCTTCCATAGAATTAAGAGGGCTTATAGACCGTATATTCCGGTTTTTTATTCATCTTCGCCCTCTTTCTTTTTTAAACGGTTCTNAATTTTGGTTCAGAATAGAAAAAACTTAAACATGACTTAAGTCAAATTGCAATTCTTAAATATCCAAGAATACATTTGAAAATTATAAATAATCTGGTAGTTTTGTTCAAGGTGATTAGATTCAGGCACAGATTCAGATGGGGCAGACGGCAGTGCAGGGAACATTCGCAAGGCGAAGGTTCTTTGAAGGACGGATTATGTCCATTAAGCAAGGTTAAGGAAGGCACTGTGGTTAAAATAAAACAATTACTGGCTTGCCCGGAGATGTGCCAGAGATTGCGTGAGATGGGATTGTGCGAGGAACAGCAGGTTCGTTTATTGTTAAAGGAATCAAATCTTATCTGTCAGATTTGCAATATGCGACTTGGTTTAAGCAATGAACTTGCAGATTCGATTCTGGTTGAACCGATTTCACATCCGAAATCTGACGATTCAAAATCAACGAATTAGTTAAAAAGCCCAAAACAAGCAAAAATAATTAAACAATGACAGCGGTTGGCATACCGTTAACCCGGATGACGGTGGGAAGTAGAATGGTAATTGCTTCCATAGACCTGCCACCGGAGACCCGTGAGCGGCTATATGAATTAGGACTTCTTGTGGGTACACAGATTGAATTAATCAGATTTGCCCCGCTTGGCGACCCTGTGGAAATTAAGGTCAGAGGTTACCGCCTCACAATCCCGCGCCATGAAGCAGAACGCATCCTCGTGGCTCTTCCCGAAGTGCAGACGCAAAAGTAACTAACGGGATTTATAAAAATCAGATTAGAAATTCATTTAAGATTTTATAATTTTTAAATTAATTTTTGTGGGCATTAGATGGACGGACGAAAATCTATAATTACGGGACAGAAAACATTTTTAGTAGCGCTTACAGGAAATCCAAATTCCGGAAAAACCACTGTTTTTAATGCCCTTACCGGGTTGCGTGCGAAGGTCGGAAATTACCCCGGTGTTACTGTCGAAAGAAAAGAGGGCAAATTAAAAGGCTCGCCGCATGATAAACAAATCATAATCCTCGACCTTCCGGGAACATACAGTTTATCCCCAAAATCCCTTGATGAACAGGTTGCAAGGGATGTTCTTCTGAACCGGATACCGGATGTTCCATCCCCGTCAGTTGTTGTTGTAATTGTGGATGCCTCAAACCTCCAGAGAAACCTCTATTATGCCACGCAGGTTATAGAACTCGGCTATCCGGTCATTATTGCGTTAAACATGATGGATGTGGCAGCTCAAAATGGTCAGATTGTTAATATTGAAAAACTATCCCGCTCTCTGAACGCACCGGTCATCCCAATGGTCGCTTCCAAAAAAGAAGGAATTACCGCTTTACAACAGGCAATCATTGAAATTGTCTCCAAATCCGAAAATAAACCACAAACAAAAGATTATGATGCTGTAAACCAATCTGTTAGCAAGCTACAAACGAAAACTGGTAATAGGGAACTATTCTGGAAAATGCCGGATTTTTACCGGATTGAAATTCAAAAAATAGCGCAACTGCTTGAATCGTTGTCTTCAGAAAAATGCCTGAATCCGGAAGCCGAAGCCCTTTTGCTCCTGACTGATGATGCCGCTCTTGGTAGACCCGGCGAGTTTTATCCGGAAGAAATCGTCAGGGCAGTTCATGAGGCCCGCAAGCGGATTGAATCATGCGGAGGCGATTGGAAGACCGACCCGATTGAAGGACGATATGAAGTAATATCGAAAATTTACGCCGATTCCGTAACGCAACTGCCTCACATTGAAGAGACTTTCAGCGACAAACTGGACAGAATCATAACTCATAGAGTCTGGGGGATAGTAATTTTCTTTGGAATAATGCTCGTAATGTTTCAGAGCATTTTCAGGCTTGCGAAAATCCCGATGGAATTCCTTGGGTCTGTGATTGAACAGTTCGGACAATATATCTCTTCAACAATGCCTCCGGGGGCATTGACAAATTTAATAACAGACGGTGTTATTGCCGGTGTTGGTGCTGTGGTGGTGTTTCTGCCGCAGATTTTACTGCTTTTCTTATTTCTTAGCCTTCTCGAAGATACAGGTTACATGTCCCGCGCAGCGTTTATCATGGATAGGATAATGGGAAAGGTGGGACTACACGGCAAGGCATTTATTCCGCTTTTGAGCTCATTTGCCTGTGCAATTCCCGGAATAATGGCAGCCCGGACAATAGAAAGTTATAAAGACAGGCTTGTAACAATATTAATAGCGCCTTTGATGAGTTGTTCCGCAAGACTCCCGGTTTATACAGTCCTTATAAGCGCGTGTATCCCGGATATTAAGGTCTTAGGATTTCTCCGGTTGCAGGGACTTGTTTTAATGGGTGCATACGTAACCGGAATTGTGCTCGCCCTTATAATGGCTCTTATATTCAAAAAAACAATCTTGAAGGGAGAAATTCCAATGCTTCTCATGGAATTACCTCCGTATAAAAAACCCACCATCTGGACAACCCTCCACCACATGTGGGACAGGTCTGTCGTTTTTTTAAAACAGGCAGGCACAATCATCCTGTTAATCAATATTGTTCTCTGGTTTTTAATGAATTATCCAAAGGGAAATATCGAAAAAGAATTTGAAACTAGACAGGCGCAGGTTCTTCAAAAATATTTGGGGACAAATGTCCCTCCGGAAAAAATCAAGGAAATTGTGTTAAATATTGAGACTTCTCATCCGGCAAATGATAACGCAAAAGCCCTCGTTCATGAATTAACGGAAATTAAAAAGGCTNCATCGGTGGAAAGTTTAAGCCGGAGTTTTGCCGGAATGCTCGGCAGAGCGATTGAACCGATTATAGCGCCACTTGGATTTGATTGGAAAATCGGTATCGGGATAATTTCAAGTTTTGCCGCAAGGGAGACCTTTGTAAGTACGATGGCGATTATCTATAATGTAGGTGCCGATAAAGAGGAAAACAATATTGTTTCGCTGGCGAACGCCTTCAAAGACCAGAAACGTAGTGACGGAACGAGACTTTTTACGCCCCTGACCGGAATAACGCTTATTGTTTTTTATATTTGCGCCTTGCAATGCGCTTCAACAATTGTTGTTGTCCGCCGTGAAACAAATTCATGGAAATGGACAATTTTTCAGTGGTTATATTTAGGTTTGCTTGCATGGACACTTTCCTTCTTAACGCGCTCAATAGGAATGATGCTTGGTTTAAACTGAGGTTGATGACAAAAATAAACTCTTTATTACTTTACTATAAATTTATGGATTGTAGAATTGGTAACCAATTGTCTGAAATTATCTGAAAATAAATGATATTAGCGGGAATAAGCGGTCTGGTGGCAGGAACGATACATGTCGTGTCGGGTCCAGACCATTTGGCAGCAGTTGCACCTCTTGCATTAGACACAAAGACTGGGGCGTGGAAAATCGGTTTACGGTGGGGATTTGGTCATGCAAGTGGTGTAATAGTAATTGGATTATTATCCGTCCTTCTTAGAGAAATTCTACCGATAGACCTTTTATCCGGCTGGGCTGAAAGGTTTGTCGGAATAATTTTAATTGGAATTGGTCTTTGGGGTTTCAGAAGGGCATATTACGCTCACGTTCATGAACATCCGCATGAACATAATAGTTCTTCGCATAGTCATTTACATCTGCATTTTGATAAAGATCATCATGAAGAAAAGCCCCACGTTCATACACATACAGCATTCGCCATCGGAACACTGCACGGCCTTGCTGGAAGTTCGCATTTTCTGGGCATATTACCAGCGCTTGCATTTCCAAGTCAGATTCACTCGGCAATATATCTTCTTTCATACGGCATAGGGACGATTGCCGCGATGGTTGTTTTTTCGGGTGCGATTGGCGAACTTTCAAAAAGATATGCCTATGCGACATTCAGATTTTATAAATACTCAATGGGTATTTTATCTCTCATAGCGATCGGCGTTGGGATAATCTGGATTTTCCGGTAAACCAAAATTGATTTCGGACAGTTTTTGTTGTTAAATATTAAACAGGGTTTAATTTTTAAATTGGGCTTGGGATATATAAATATCAGTTTTAAGTCATGGCTGGAATCCTGACACCAGAAGAAGAAGCACAATTAAAGACCACGATTGAGATGTTCGAGGTCATCGTTCAGGCGCAACCTGATGATTTCCAGTCATGGGAAATTCTTAAAGAGGCATACTCTAAGTTGGGTCGGGAAGACGACGCCCTCAACGCATCAAAAAAAATCGCAGAAGCCTATTTAAAATCAGGTCAATTATCTTCCGCAATCCTCGAATACGAGACCATACTTCAGAAATATCCGGATGACCCGGATGTAAAGAAAGCGCTCGAAGAGATTGAATCGAAGGCTTCTGCCGGGTTTGCAAGGATTCCATCCCCGACGGATACCGACCTTTTCACAAAAGAAGTCCGTGCTGCTGCGCCAGTTGATCGTGTCGAATTAAACGATGGCAGGGACGAAATGTATCGGCTTTTTGTAGATTCAAAAATTATTTCACCAACAGACTTTGATTTATGCTGGCAAAAAGTGGATTTAAGAAATCCCCCTGAAAGGATAATTGAGCCGTTTCTGCTGATTTTACATGAAAGAAATATTGCCCCTGTGGAAAAGACGATAAAACTTTTGTGCGAAAAAACCCGGTTTGCGTTTATCCCGCTTGATAAATACGACATTGATGTTGAACTGGCGCGCTCCTTTCCGAAGGAAATCTGTATGAGATGGTGTGTTCTTCCGTTTGACAGAATGAGTAAGACAGTGATGGTAGCGACAACAAATCCCTTTAATATACAAGCCCTTGAAGAGTTAAAGGCGGCAACACCATATCGGATTTTATGGTATATTACTACACCGCAGGATTTAGTGAAACAAATCCGTAAAGTTTACCGGATATAAAAACATGGCGCAGGTAAAATCATTTGGCGAGAGAATCGCTGACGCTATGGTCGAAGACGGCCTGCTAACGAAGGCGCAGGTCGAAGAATTAATTGAACTTCAGAAAAAAGAAAACAAACGATTTCTTAATCTTGTAATTGAAAAGGGGCTTGTTAACGAGGTTGACCTTGCGGTGTCTATGGGGCGGGTTTTAGGCACTCCCCCGATAAATCTTCACAGAATTCAGATTCCGCAGGAAATTGTATCCTTAATCCCAAAAGAAACAGCCCTGAATCATAAACTTATTCCGGTTTCGCGAATAGGGAATAAACTTTATGTTGCAATGGCAGACCCGCTAAATGTGCTTGCCATTGACGACATAAAGCGAATTACAAAACTTGAAATCCAGCCGCTTATAGCCCCTGAAAAAGCCATCGTTGATAAAATTCAAAATATCGAAAGCGGTCAGATGGCTTCAATGTCGCAGATTATTGAAGAGGCGGGACGCAAACAGGAGGATGAAGAAGCGCTGGAAGATGTTATTATCGAAAAACCGTCTCAGGATGAAGTTAATCTCGACGAACTGATTGCCTCTGGCGAAGAAGCGCCGGTAATAAAACTCGCCAATCTTATCCTTGTTCAGGCAATCCGCGATCGGGCAAGCGACATTCATATTGAACCTTTTGAGAAAACGATGCGGTTACGCTACAGGATTGATGGCGTCCTTGTGGATATGCCGCCTCCGCCAAAGAGCATGCAGATTGCGCTGACTTCGAGAATTAAGATTATGGCGAATCTTGACATTGCCGAGCGGAGGTTACCTCAGGATGGCAGAATGAGGGTAAAGGTAGGTGGCCGCGACATAGACCTTCGTGTTTCAACGCTGCCGACTGTCCATGGCGAAAAATGCGTGCTTCGCGTTCTGGATAAGTCAAATCTTTCCGCCAGTCTCGACCAACTTGGACTTGACCCTGAGAGTTACAAAAAGTTCAAAGCTGCTATTGACGCCCCACACGGTCTCATACTTGTCACAGGTCCGACCGGTTCAGGAAAAACAACGACGCTTTATTCAGCCCTAAACGAGCTTAACAGCCCTGAATACAACATAATAACAGTCGAAGACCCTGTGGAGTTCCAGATTCCCGGGATCAATCAGGTGCCGGTTCGCAAGGAAATCGGGTTAACATTTGCATCTGCGCTGCGTTCTATCCTGCGTCAAGACCCTGATATAATCATGATTGGGGAAATCCGCGACCAAGAGACTGCAGAAATTGCAGTTGAGGCAGCCCTGACTGGGCATCAGGTTCTAAGTACTATGCACTGTAATGATGCCCCCGGCGCAATTGCCCGTCTGGATGATATGGGAATTGCTCCGTTCCTGATTTCATCTTCTGTCATCCTCTCCTGCGCTCAACGGTTAATGAGACGAATCTGCAAGGCTTGTAAGGAACCTGTAACATACCCGTCCAAGATGTTTGAAGATTTGAAAATTGACCCGAAGCTGTTCGAAGGTGTTCAGCTTTATAAAGGACGGGGTTGTGACCGTTGCAAAAATACAGGTTACGCCGGTCGTGTTGCAATTATTGAACTAATGCCGATTTCTGATGAAATCAGAAAACTTATTATCAAGCGCGCGGGTTCAATGGAAATCGGAAGGGTAGCCGTTCAGGAGGGAATGAAAACCCTACGAATGGTTGCGCTCGATAAGGCAAGAGAGGGAATCACAACCCTCGAGCAGGTCTTAGTCGTAACGCCAAGTCACTAAATCTATAGTTTATAACAAAAATGCCGTCTCTTTAATTCAGCGCAAAAACTCTGTTTGTTAACAGATTTAATAAAGATACTATATCTTCAGGGGCCCCTCTGTTTGTTTGCTAAATATCACACCATAAGTTAGAGTATTTCGGTAATTTTTTTAATGACAGTTAGATGTGGTAAAAGAAATTCGGGTTATATGTAATATGTGGGAATTTTAGTGGTATGACAATCGGGGGATTCATCCTGCACAATGCGTTACGTAACAAGCGGCGGGCAATTCTGTCCGTGTTAAGTGTCGCTGCAAGCCTGTTTCTCCTTGTGATGCTGCTTGTTACACTTCGTGAACTTACTGTGCCGCCCGAGGAGGTTGAATCTGCACTTCGGATAGCTGTGAGGAACAAGATTTCAATTGCTAATTTTCTCCCCGCAAGGCAGAGACCAATTATAGAGAGAATTCCCGGTGTTGTTGCAGTGACTCCGTTCACGTGGTTCGGGGGTAAATATAAAAATGAAGAGAGCCTTTCATTTGCTCAATTTGCAATGGATGTATCGACGTTGCGTCAGACATGGGCGGAGCTGAATCTTTCCGATGAAGAATATAAAGCATTTTTGTCGGACATGCGTTCATGCATAGTAGGAAGAATTACTGCCGAAAAATACAACATAAAAGTTGGCGATAAAATGCTTTTGACCAGCACCGTCTTTCCGATTGATATTGAGTTAAAGGTTGCCGGGATATACTCAGGGACAATTGACGACAGAAACGTTCTGTTCCATCACAAGTATCTCGATGAAATGCTTGGCAACCCGGGTACGGTTGGTATGTGGTGGGTGAAAGTCCGTTCTGTCCAGGATATGCCAAGGGTTATCGAAACAATTAATAAAACGTTTGCGAACACGAGCGCCGAAGTAAAGGCAGAAACCGAACGTGCGTTTCAGTTGAGCTTTGTGTCGATGTGGGGAGATATTAAAGTTCTCATCCACTCGATTTGCTCGGTGGTCATTTTTACCCTTATCCTTGTTTCCGCAAGCACGATGAGCATGGCAATAAGGGAGAGGTTCAGAGAACTTGCAGTTCTCAAAGCTCTGGGGTTTAAACAACGCGAACTTTTCGCGCTGATATTTGCCGAGAGTTTCGGACTTGCCATGGCAGGCGCTGTGCTTGGTGTGGGCGGGGCATGGCTTGTTTTCAGCCATACAGAAATTATGAAGTATGCCACACACGGAATTTTTATTACATTTGAGGTTA
>JGI24721J44947_10007182_pt1 | contig 14806 bp, 24 predicted proteins | sample YelNatPaOPGAMG01_FD_44947 | JGI IMG/M metagenome (IMG submission 44947)
GCACCGGGAGCCAAACCCAAACCACCCATTAAACCGGCACATAAATCTGAAATAATATCTCCATAAAGGTTTGGCAAGACCAAAACATCAAATTCATCCGGTCGTTTTACCAACTGCATTGCTAAATTATCAACAATTATATCGTTTGATTCTATCTGTGGGTATTTAGAAGCGATTTCTCTAAAAGTCTCCAAAAACAAACCATCAGTAAATTTCATAATATTTGCCTTATGAACACAGGTTACTTTTTTTCTTTTCTCTTGCAAGGCAAAATTAAATGCAAACTCAACAATTCTTTTTGAACCAAAATAAGAAATTGTTTTTATGCTTATTGCACTATCTTCCCTTAATTTTTTTTCTGAAATACTATTTATATGTTTAATCAAATCTAAGGTATTAGGATTGTCTTTTTTAAACTCAATACCCGCATATAAATCCTCTGTATTTTCCCTTATTACAACTATATCAAAATTTTTATTTATTGGACTAATATCCTCTATATACCAAGATGGTCTAACACAAGCATATAAATCCAATTCCTGTCTTAATGCAACATTTACTGATCTATAACCACTTCCAACAGGGGTTGTGATTGGACCTTTTAAGGCAATTTTGTTTTTTTTTATGGAGTCTAATGTTTCTTTTGGAAGCAGAGAAGAATATTTTTCCTGCGCGGATAAACCAGCGGGCATAACTTCCCATTCTATATCTAATTTTAAAGNCTCTAAAACTCTCTTTGCTGAGGAAATTACCTCAGGACCAATGCCATCACCTTCTATTAATGTTATCCTATACATTTAATTAATTTTAAAATCTTTGTATTTTTGAAGATAATTTATTATACCACCACAATTAACCAATTCTTTTCTAAAATTATCCCATTTTTTAAAGGTAATCGTGTTATTCTTATTTTTATTAAATATCTCTCCNTTATCTATATCAATAATAATCTCCTCTCCCTCATCTATAGAAGATGTATCTACTTCAATGAGCGGAAGTCCTATATTAAATGCATTTCTAAAAAATATCCTTGCAAAACTTTTTGCTACAACACAAACTATGCCAGCCTCTTTTATAACCCAAGGAGCCTGTTCTCTGCTTGAACCNCAACCAAAATTAGAACCAGCGACAATTATTGACTTATTTGGTACTATCTCTTTATAAAAATTTGGCCTTATATCTTCAAAAAGATATTGCGATAATATTTTTTTATCTGTTATTGAAAATTTATATCTTCCTGAAATAATTAAATCTGTATTTATATTATCAGAAAATTTAAAAACTCTTCCCTCAAAAACCATATTATAAATTTTCAAATTCTACTATATTTCTTACCTTTGATAAAGCTACTTCTTTTGTAATAATACCTTTTCTATATAAATCCTTTAAGCACTTATCCATAGTTCTCATCTTATATTGCGCACCCATCTGGATCAAAGACGGGATCTGGGCAATTTCACCTTCTCTTATTAAATTACATATTCCCGGTGTTGCTACCATAATCTCTGTAGCTAAAACCCTGCCTGTTCCATCAGCTTTTGGTAATAAAAGTTGCGATATAACACCTCTTAAACAATCTGCAAGCTGAAGTCTTACCTGTTTTTGCTGATGCGGCGGGAAAACATCTATTATTCTTTGAACAGTCTGTGGCGCGTCAGGAGTATGAAGTGTTGCCAAAACTAAATGTCCGGTTTCAGCTGCTGTTAATGTTGTTGATATTGTCTCTAAATCGCGCATCTCTCCAACAACAATAACATTGGGATCTTGCCTTAAAACTCTTTTTAAAGCCTCCGGAAAAGAGTGAGTATCAGAATAAACTTCTCTTTGTTTTATTATACTTTTTTTATTTGTATGTACAAATTCAATAGGATCTTCAATACAAATTATCATCTCTTCTCTCTCATTATTGATTATATCTATCATAGCAGCCAATGTTGTAGATTTACCCATACCTGTTGGACCTGTTACAAGAACAAGACCATTTGGCCTCCTTACAAAATCATATACTACATCAGGAAGACCTAACTCCTCTATTGTTGGGATTTTGGCTGGTATGCGCCTAAAGGCTGCTTCAACATTTCCTCTTTGATAATGAATATTTACTCTAAATCTATCCATACCTTCAATAGCAAAAGAAAAATCAAGTTCTTTATCCTTTTCAAATATAGCCTTTTGATCATCGGTTAATATACTATAAATCAATTGTTTTGTATCATCGGGATCTAAAACTTCTAAATCTGTTGAATAAAGTTTCCCATCTATCCTTATTATAGGAGGTGAATTAACAACTATATGCAAATCTGAAGCCTTTTTTTCCATAGTTAATTTAAGAAGAGAATTTATATTTAACATAACTATTCCTTAATATATCCTCTTGGATCAGTAATTTTTCCTTTTACTGCTGATATAGCAACAGTAGCAGGTGAAGCAAGGTATATAAAACTATTTGGATTGCCCATTCTTCCTTTAAAATTTCTATTAGCAGTAGAAAGCACAACTTCACCATCTGCAGGTACTCCCTGATGTGTACCAACACAGGGTCCGCAACCCGGTGGTAAAATTATACCACCTGCCTCAATTATAGTTTTTATTATACCACTTTTTAAAGCCTCATTAAAAATTTTTCTTGATGCCGGAGCAACTAAAAGTTTAACATCCGGATGAACTTTTTTATTTTTTAAAATTTTAGCCGCTATCTTTAAATCTTCTAATCTACCATTCGTACATGTTCCAATAAAAGCCTCATTTATTTTTGTTCCCTCTACTTCCTCAATTACTGAACCATTATCCACAGAATGAGGCTTAGCTACATAAGGAGACAATTTTGAAACATCAAATTCAAAAATCTCCTTGTATTGAGCATCTTTATCAGGTATTACCACATTAAATTTTTTAACATTTATTTTTTTAAGAAAATCCAATACCTTTTTATCTATTGGCATAAAGGAACATTTTGCGCCAAATTCTATTGTCATATTTGTTATTGTAAATCTTGCATCTAAGGAAAGAGAAGATACTGTATCTCCCTCAAATTCTATAGCTTTATAGGTTGCTCCGTTTGCAGTAAGTTTATGGATAATATATAATATAATATCTTTGCTAAAAACTCCTTTTGGTAATTTTCCTTTTATTATTATCTTATAGGTCTCTGGAACCTTAAACCAGTTTTTACCTGTAAAAAGAGTAACTGCTAAATCAGTAGATCCAACACCAAAGCTGGCTGAGCCCAATGCACCTGCTGTTGAGGTATGCGAATCTGCACCTAAAATTAAAGTCCCTGGGTATGCAAAGCCTTGCTCTATTATCAACTGATGGGATATTCCGCATCCTACATCAAAAAGAAGATTCTTATATTTTTTAGTCCATTCTCTCATTTTTAAATGAACACCAGATGCGCCTAAATTCGGAGACGGACTTAAATGGTCCATAAACATAGCATATTTTTTTGGATTCTTTATTTTATTTCCAAAACCATTTAAAGCGTCCAAAACGAGTATAGTTGTCCCATCCTGAGAAAAACAAAAATCAACAGAACATACCCCTACTTCACCTGCAGTTAATTTTTTATTAGAGTGGCTGGATAAAATTTTTTCAATTATAGTAAAACCCATTTTTATAATGAATCTCTTTCTTTTTTAAAGATTCTTCTAATAAATGAGGCTGCTTTTGGTTTTGTTTCTTTCTTTTCTGTTGTAATCTTTTTTTCTTCTTTTTCAGGTCTTTTTTCTTTTTCCTCTGTTTTTACCTTTTTTGGTTTTTCTTTGATTTCTCTTTTTGTAAGTTCAAGAATAGCCATACTGGCATCATCGCCTTTTCTAAAACCAAGCCTAAATATTCTACTGTATCCTCCATTTATATCTTTAAAACGTTTACCTATCTCAAAAAGTTTACCAACTAAATTATGATCGCATAATACTTTATAACTTAATCTTCTATTNTGAAGCGTATCCTCTTTTGCCAGTGTTATTAATCTTTCTAAAAATTTTCTTATTTTCTTTGCTTTAGGATAGGTTGTTATAATTCTTTCATTTATAATTATACTTCTTAAAAGAGCTTTTATTAAAGCCTTCCTTTGGGCANNAGACCTTTGAAACTTCTCAGTTTTCCTTTTATGTCTCATAGTTAAACCATCTCCAATTTTTTTCTATCTATCTTCATACCTAAGTTAAGTCCCATTGCTTTAAGTAGATTAACAACCTCATTTAAAGATTTTTTTCCAAAATTTCTATATGAAAGCATCTCTATCTCTGTCTTTTCAACCAAATCAGCTAAAGTCTTTATGTTTGCCTCTCTTAAACAATTCGCACTCCTAACAGAAAGCTCTAATTCTGTAATGGGGATTTTNAGCTTTTCNTATAAAACTATCTCTTCTGGAGTAAGTTCCGGTGTTTGTTCTTCAATAACTTCACCCAGAGTAAAGAAAAGTTCCAAATGTTTATTTAAAACTTTTGCAGCATATATTAAAGCCTCTTTTGGCTCAACACTTGCATTTGTATATATCTCTAAAATAAGCTTATCATAATCTGTTCTCTTACCGACCCTTGTATTTTCAACCCTAAACATAACTTTTTTAACAGGAGTAAATATAGAATCAATGGGTATAACACCTATTGGCATATCCTCTCTTTTATTATTTTCTGCAGGAACAAAACCCCTTCCNCTTCCGACATCCATCTCTATATTAAGTTTTGAATCCGGAGAAGTTAATGTTGCTATATGAAGCGATGGATTAACTACCTCTATACTTTCATCTGTTANAATATCTGCAGCTGTAACTTCTTTTTCTCCTGAAGCTTTTATATAAATCTTTTTTGGAGATTTTGAATAAGATTTTAAAACAATATTTTTTATATTTAATATAATAGTTGGAACATCTTCTAAAACCCCTGGTATTGTTGAAAACTCATGTAAAACTCCTTCTATAGAAACAGCAATAACAGCAGAACCCTCAATTGAAGACAAAAGTATTCTTCTTAAAGCATTTCCTAAAGTTACTCCATAACCCCTTTCTAAAGGTTCTGCAATAAATCTCCCAAANCTCGGGGAATATGTCTCTTGCTCTACAACTATTTTTTTTGGAAATTGAAAATCACGCCAAGTTATCCCCATTTTTACCTCCCATCATTTAGAATAAAGTTCAACTATTAACTGTTCATTAATTGCTATATTAAGATCCTCTTTTTCCGGAAGACGTAAAATTTTTATTTTTAAATTTTGGTTATCTACTTCAAGGTATTTTGGAACACTTCTTATTTTGGATTCACTTTCTATTATATTATTTATAATTTTTCTAAACTCATCTTTGGCACGAAATTCTATAACCTCGCCTTCCTTTACCAAATAAGATGGTATATTCACCCTTTTATTCCCAATAAAAACAAAACCATGTCTAGTAAATTGACGAGCCTGAACTCTTGAAACAGCAAAATTAGCTCTATAAATAACATTATCTAATCTACGTTCAAGAAGTTGAATTAACACCCTTCCAGTAACTCCTTTTGATTTCTCTGCCATTTTAAAAAATCTTTTAAATTGTTTTTCCAAAATTCCATAAATTCTTTTTGCTTTCTGTTTTTCTCTAAGTTGTAATGCATAATAAGATTTTTTTGAAACCAAATGCGTATGCATACCCGGTGGGATTTGTCTTTTTGTAAAAGAACACTTATCAGTATTACATCTTTGGCCTTTTAAAAACAACTTTATCCCTTCCCTGCGACATAATCTACATTTAGAACCCGTATATCTTGCCATAAACTAAACTCTCCTTTTCTTTCTCGGTCTACATCCATTATGAGGAGAGGGTGTTATATCTTTTACTTTTTTTACATTCAAACCAGCTGATTGAAGCGTTCTTATGGCTGATTCTCTCCCCGGACCCGGACCTTTTATTAAAACCTCTATATCTTTTATCCCTATATCTTTTGCTTTTTTCGCTGCAGNCAAAGCTGCAACTTGTGCTGCGTACGGTGTTGATTTNTTTGTGCCTTTAAAACCAACGGAGCCGCTTGAAGCCCAGCATAAAGTATTGCCTTCTAAGTCAGTTATGGTTATTATTGTATTATTAAAAGTAGCTTTTATATGAGCAACCGCTAAACCAGAAGTAAACTGTATCTTTTTTTTCTTATCTTTTTTCTTTATAGCCATAATCTCTCCTATTTACTCTCCTTCTTTACACCACCAACTCTTGGTCTTGGACCCTTTCTGGTTCTTGCATTACAACGTGTTCTCTGCCCTCTAACAGGCAAACCTTTTTTATGTCTTGAGCCGCGATAACTTCCTATTTCTATCAACCTTCTAATATTTTGAGCAATCTCTCTTCTTAATTCTCCCTCTACCTTATAGTGAGATTGAATATAAGAAGTAATTTTAGAAAGTTCTTCTTCGCTAAGGTCTCCTGCCTTTTTTTCCGGATCTATACCTGTTTCTTTTAAAACAACCAATGAATTGCTTGGACCTATACCATATATATAACGCAATGAAATTTTTATCTTTTTATCCTTTGGTATATCTACACCTAAAATTCTTGGCATTTTTCCTCCTTTAACCTTGACGTTGTTTATGTTTTGGATTCTTGCAAATAACACGTAAAATGCCCTGTCTTTTAACTATTTTACAATTAGAACAAATTCTTTTAATAGATGCTTTGACCTTCATAATATTTATATCCTATAAATTATTCTACCTCTTGATAAATCATAAGGAGAAAGTTCTAATTTAACCCTGTCTCCAGGTAATATCTTAATAAAATGCATCCTCATTTTTCCGCATACATGAGCTAAAACAATATGACCGTTGTCTAATTTTACTCTAAACATAGCATTTGGCAATTTTTCTACAATCTCTCCTTCTGCCTCTATAAGTTCCTCTTTTGCCATAATTATTTCGTAAGTATTAAGGCTCCATTTTTTGTAACCAATACAGTATGCTCAAAATGAGCTGATAAAGACCTATCTTTTGTTACAGCTGTCCAACCATCATCTAAAACCTCAACTTCAAAATCTCCTCCTGTCACCATAGGCTCAATAGCTATAGCCATACCCTCAAGTAATCTTGCATCTAAATTTTCAATTCTAAAATTTGGTATCTCAGGAGGAAGATGTAAATCCCTGCCGATGCTGTGCCCAACAAACTTTCTTATAACAGAAAAACCATTCTTTTCCACAAAATTTTGTATAACAGAACCTATCTCTTTAACTTCAATTCCTGCTCTTACTTTTTTTATAGCAAGATATAAAGCCTTTTTTGTTGCGTTAACCAATTTATATGCCATTTTAGAAGCTCTACCTACAATATAAGTATAAGCTGTATCAACAAATAAACCTTTATATTTAATCCCAATATCAACACTTACTATATCTTTGTCTTGGATAATTTTATCAGATCTTGGTATACCGTGAATAATTTCCTCATTTACAGAAACGCATAACGAAGCCGGATAACCACAAAAACCTTTGAATGCTGACTCCATATCTTTATATTTTTTTAAATAATTCTCAAAAAATATCTCTATGTCTTTGGTTGATATGCCCGGCCTAATAAATTTTGATAAAATTTTTAAAAATCTACTTGCAACTTTTCCGGCTTTTCTCATATTAACAACATCTTCTCTTGTCAATGTTTGCATAATAAATTTATACTTTCTTTAATATTGTCAAAAACTACTTTAGGAGAAGGCCTTGCATCAATAGTTATAAGTTTATTTTTTTTATTATAAAAATCCAAAATCTCTTTACTGTTTTCCAAAAAAACTTCAAAACGTTTCTCTATCACAGATGGCTCATCGTCAGGTCTTTTTGTAAGTTTTCCTTTACATTTATCACAAATCCCCTCTACTTTTGGCGGCATATTTTCTGTATGATAAACTATATTACATTTTTTACATATTAACCTTTTAGAAAGCCTATTTATCATTGTTTCCTTGTCAATCTCTAAATATATAAAGGCATCATAAGAAATATTTTTATTTGAAAATATTCTCTCCAAATCCATTGCCTGCTTTAAATTTCTTGGATAACCATCTAAAACAAAATCATTATCATTAATATTTTTTTCTACCACAGAAGAAACCAAATCATCCGGAACGAGCAATCCTTTAAACATATATTTTTTAATCTCCTCTGACAATTCACTATTTCTCAATACTTCTTCTCTTAATATATCTCCCAAAACTATTTTTTTTATCTTATAAAAATTACTTATCAAATCAGCCTGTGTGCCTTTACCTGAACCCGGAGCTCCAAAGAGTATAAGTCTCATCTTCTTCCCTTTAAACTTCCGCCTTTTATAAATCCATCGTAATGATAGGTTAAAAGTTTACCCTCAATCTGTCTTGCAGTATCAAGTATAACACCAACAAGTATTAGAAGAGTAGTCCCGCCAAAAAGCGATGCAACATCGTAGGTAATTACTTTAAAAAAATGCAATATAAAATTTGGCAAAAGCGCTATAGCCGATACATAAACAGCACCAATAAAAACAATACGCGTGGTAACATAATCAATGTATTGGGCAGTAAGTTTTCCTGACTGGATTCCGGGTATAACACCACCGTTCTTTTTTAAAGCATTAGCCAACTCTGTTGGATTAAAAACCATTGCTGTATAAAAATACATAAAAAATAAAATTAAAACTATATAAATAATATTATAACCTAAACCTCTTTCAGCCAATAAATTAGAAAGAAATCTAACAATCCCAATTTTTTTTGGGAAAAATGTTGCAATTGTAGCAGGAAATAGTATAACGCTTTGGGCAAAAATTATAGCTATTACTCCGGACATATCAACTTTAATTGGAAGATAAGTGCTTTGACCAGCATAAATTTTAGAACCTATAACCCTTCTTCCATATTGAACAGGAATCTTGCGTTGAGCCTGTGTAAATAAAATAACTCCCAATAATACTATCACCCAGAATGCCAAAAGTATTATTAAATTAAAAATAGAAATCTGTTTCTGATTTAAAAACAAAAATATATGACTAATAGCAGCAGGTATTCTTGAAATAATACCAGCGGCAATAATTAAAGAAATACCGTTACCTATACCTCTTTCTTGGATTTGTTCTCCCAGCCACATAATAAAAATTGTCCCTGCTGTAAGCGTTAAAATAGTAGTAAATATAAAACCAAAACCTTTATAGGTTGTAATGCTCATACCAAAATTTTTTTCATTGGATAACCACAAAGCTAAAAAGAAACCCTGAACAACACAAAGTAAAACAGTAAGATATCTTGTATATTGGTTAATTATCTCATAGCCGGACCTGCCTTCTTTCGCAAGTCTTTCCAAATAAGGTATAACTGCTGTTAAAAGTTGCATAATTATAGAACTCGATATATAAGGCATAATCCCCAAAGAAAATATAGTAGATCTCATTAAAGCTCCACCGGTAAAAAGATCCATAATGCCCAAAAGAGTTCTTCCCTGTGCTTTTGCGATTTTAGAAAAAAATTCAGCTAAAGCATTAACATTTACGCCCGGTAATGGTATATAACAACCAACCCTGTAAATAATAAGTAATAGAAAAGTAATTATTATTTTCTTTTTAAGTTCTTTAATCTTAAAAATATTTATTAAATTTCTATACATATAGCTTTNCCGCCATTTTTTTCTATAAGTTCTTTTGATTTTTTTGAAAAATTATGCGCATAAATTGAGGCATTTAAATTAAATTCTTTGTTATCTAATTTAGCCAAAATTTTTACAGGTTTATTTTCATCCTTTATTAAATTAGCCTCTTTTAAATTTATTGGTTTTATCTCTTTTAAATCTTTTAACCTTTCATTTATATCTTTTAAATTTACTATTTGGTAGTAAAAATCTTTATCGTGNTTAAAACCTCTTTTTGGTATTTTTCTTATATATGGAATATTTCCTCCAGAAAAACCAATATAAGGCAATTTCTTACCGGAACGTTGTCCTGCACCTTTATGACCTCTTCCAGAGGTTTTTCCTAAACCGCTACCGGTTCCTCTTCCGGCTCTTTTAGNAGATTTCCTTTTTACNTTTGGNCTTAAATCTTTTAATTCCATATCAAACCTTCTTTATACTTCTTAAAGCTAAAAAAGTAGCTTTTATAACATTAATTGGGTTTGTAGATTTCTTTAAAATTTTAGTCAATAAATCCTTTATTCCGGCACATTCGCATACCGCACGTATTGGACCTGAGGCAATTACACCTGTTCCCTTAGAAGCAGGCTTAAGCAAAATCTCAACAGATTTAAATTTTCCATAAACCTCATGGGGTATGGTTGTATCTTTTTTAACAATCTCGACTAAATTTTTTTTTGCTTTTCTTATACCTTTTCTTATAGCATCAGAAACTTCATTTGCTTTACCTAAAGCATAACCTATTTTTGAATTGCCATCTCCAACAACTACTAAAGCAGTAAAACCCAAATTTTTTCCACCTTTTGTAACTTTTGTAACCCTATTTATAAAAATTACCTTTTCAATAAAAGGTGTCTCAGTTTTCTGTTGAAAATTAACATTTTGTTCTGTTAAAATATCATCCTGCATTAGAAACTTAAACCTCCTTCTCTTGCGCCATCTGCCAAGGCTTTTACTCTGCCATGATACTTATATTTATTTCTATCAAACCATATCTCCTTAATATTTAAATCCAAAATCTTTTTAGCGATTATCTTACCAACTTCATAAGCAGCTTGTTTATTTGTGGATTTCATATTAAGAGATTTAAATTCTTTACTTAAAGTAGATGCGGAAACTAAAACTTTTCCATTATTATCTAAAAGTTGCGCATAAATGTTCTTATTACTTCTTTTAACAACTAATCTTGGTCTTTTATTTTTAACATTCATCATTTTGCCAAAGCCTTTCCAAGTTTTTTCCTTACTTCTTCTCCAACATATCTTATGCCTTTACCCTTATAAGGTTCGGGTTTATAAATCTTTCTTAAATTAGCTGCAAAATCAGAAACCAATTGTTTATCTATACCTTCTATAACTATCCTGTTTGGATTTGGTAAAGTTATTTTTATACCATTAGGCGGAGTAATTTCAACCGGATGAGAAAACCCCAAAGTAAGTATTAGCGTATTTCCTTTCATCTGACCTTTAAATCCAACACCTACTATATCCAATTCTTTTTTATATCCTTCTCTTACTCCTTTTACCATATTTGCGATTAAAGCCCTGATTGTTCCATGGTTTGACTTTGCCTGTTTATCATCACTATTTCTTTCCACAATTATCTTATCCTGTTCTACCTTAACTTTTATATTTTCAGGTATACGAAGAGATAATTTACCTTTTGGACCTTCTATACTTATAGAATTATCCAAAACTATTGCTTTCACTTCTTTAGGAAAAACTACCGGGTTTTTACCTATTCTTGACATAATTAAAAAACTATACCTATTAATTCGCCGCCAACTTTTTTCTCTTTTGCCTCTTTATCCGTCAAAATGCCCTGCGTGGTAGAAAAAATCCCTATGCCGTAACCATTTAAAATTGGTTTTATCTCTTTATAGCCAAGATAAACCCTCTGTGATTGCTTTGAAACTCTTCTTATACCGGATAAAGCAGGAATTTTATTGTTATATTTTAAATAAACTTTTATTGTCTTTATCTTCTTTTTTAAAGAAGAAATTTCAAATTCTTTATAATTCTCTATATAACCTTCTTTCTTTAATAATTCAACTATATTAAGTAAAACTTTTGAATAAGGTATAGTAGTCTCTTCTTTTTTTGCCCTATAAGCGTTTCTAATTATCGCAAAAGCATCTGCTATTATATCCATATTGCACCTCTACCAACTTGCTTTTTTCACTCCGGGAATTAAACCCTGCCATGCAAGCTGTCTAAAACATATTCTACACAATTCAAAATCCCTTATATAACCTCTTGGCCTGCCACATAATCTACATCTATTTCTAATCCTTGTAGAATATTTAACTTTAATTTTTTCTCTTTGCCATTTTACTATTTTACATTTCCTAGCCATTAAGCCTCCTATTTCTTAAATGGAAAACCAAAAAGTCTTAATAATTCCTTTGCTTCTTGGTCTGTCTTTGCGTTTGTTACAATTGCAACATTCATCCCAAATGTTTTAGTTATTTTATCAGCGTCTATTTCTGGAAAAATATTTTGCTCTGATAAACCAAAATTATAATTGCCACCTCCATCAAAACCGCTTGCTGGAAAACCTCTAAAATCTTTTATTCGAGGAATAGCAACTACAATTAAACGTTCTAAAAATTCATACATTCTATATCTTCTTAAAGTAACACAGCAACCTATTGGCATACCTTTTTTTAATTTAAAATTAGATATTGCCTTACGTGCCCTTGTAATTTTGGCTTTTTGTCCTGTAATTAAAGCAAGTTCTTCTGCTGCTTTTTCTGTCAATTTAGGATCAGCGGTTGCCTCTTTTATACCCATACTTACTACTATTTTTATAAGTCTTGGGACAGCTAAATCATTTTTATAACCAAATTTTTCTTTCATTGTAGGAATAATTTTTTCCCTATATAGTTTTAATAAATTAGGTATATATTTATTTTCCATATTTAAATTGGTTGATTACATTTTACACAAATTCTTATTTTGCTTTTGTCTTCCAAAATTTTAGTCCTGAATCTAGTTGCCCTGTTGCATCTTGAACAATAAAGCGCCACATTTGATATATGTACCGGAAGCGGGACCTCAATAATCCCTCCGGGCTCATTCTCAGAACGTCTTTTGGTATGTTTCTTTGCTAAATTTATACCTTCAACTATAACTCTGTTTTTATCTTTAAATACTTTTAAAACCTTAGAGGTCTTCCCTTTGTCTTTTCCGGCTAAAACAACTACCTTATCGCCTTTTTTTATTCCTAAACTCATTATACTACCTCCGGTGCAAGCGATAAAATTTTTCCAAAACGATCCCTAAGTTCCCTTGGAACCGGACCAAAAATTCTTGTAGCTCTTGGATTGCCTTCTTTATCTATCAATACACATGCATTTCTATCAAATTTTATGCAAACACCATCTTTTCTTTTTATAGGAAAATTAGTTCTTACAATCACTGCTCTTGCAACCTCACCCTTTTTAATAGGACCATTTGGTACAACTTTTTTTACATTTACGGTTATAATATCTCCAACATGTCCAAAAGTTTTATTCTTCTTGCCTATAACTCCAATAAAAGAAGCAATCTTTGCACCACTATTATCAGCAACATCTAAACGTGAACGTATAAAAATCATTTTAAAACCTCAAGTAATTCAAAACGTTTTTCTTTAGAATAAGGTCTTGATTCTATAATCTTTACCCTATCTCCGGCTTTAGATTTATTTTCTTCATCATGAATTTTATATCTTTTCCTCTTTGGAATATATCTTTTGTAAAGCTTGTTATATGTTTTATTAACTACTAAAACTACCCTTGTTTTATTCATCTTATCTGAAACTACTACGCCTTCTAAAATTTTTTTTGGCATAATTATTTAACCTCTTTTTTCTCTCTTAATATTGTTAAAATTCTTGCAATATCCCTTTTTGTTTGTTTAAATAAATGCGGTTTATCCACACCAGAATATCTTTTAAATTCTAAATCCATAAGTTGTTTTTTCAACTCCTGTAGTTTTTGATTTAATTCAGCTATACCTAATGCTCTTAATTCTTTTGTTTTCATTTTCTCCTCTTAACAAAAACAGTTTTAAAAGGTAATTTATATGAAACCAACCTAAAAGAGGCACAAGCATAATCCTCCGGAACTCCACCCAATTCAAATAAAACCTTTCCTCTACGTATCACTGCAGCCCAAGTTTCAACCTCTCCCTTACCCTTTCCCATTCTTGCTTCTGCCGGATGTTTTGTTATTGGTTTATCGGGAAAAACTCTTATCCAAAGTTTTCCGCCTTTACGAAGACGCCTTGTTAAAATAACCCTTGCTGTTTCAAGTTGAGAACTTTTAAGCCAACCAGCCTCAACTGCTTTTAAACCATATTCTCCAAAACAAACAGAAGATCCACTTACAGACAATCCTTTTCTATTACCNTTCTGACATTTTCTATATTTTACTCTTTTAGGAAACAACATAATTATTCTTCAACCTCAACCTCTTTTTCTTTTACATCCGTCTCTTTATTTAAATAACTCCCCAAAGGCTTATAACCTTTATAAATCCAAACCTTTATACCAATCGTTCCATATGTGGCTCTTGCAAAAGCAAAACCATAATCAATATCAGCACTAAATGTATGCAAAGGAATTTTTCCATATTTATAAATTTCGCTTCTTGCTATTTCAGCGCCTTCCAATCTTCCGGAAACCCTTATCCTTACACCTTCACAATTATAACTNTCAGCTTGCTGAAGTGCCTTTTTTATCGCTTTCCTATAATTTACTCTNTTTATAATCTGAAAAGCTATTAATTCTGCTACAAGTTGAGCCTCAACAGCCGGATTTTCAACCTCTTCAACTTCTATCCTTACTTCCTTCTTAGTTAAATCAATCAATTGTTGCCTTATTTTTTCTCTTTCCTGTCCTTTTCTTCCTATTATTATTCCGGGTCTTGATGTCCTTATTCTTATTTTAATAACTGTAGGTAAAACTCTTTCAATATAAATCTTGGAAATTGAACCAGTTGGATAGCTTTTTTTAACAATATCTCTTATTCTGACATCTTCTTCTAAAAAGTCTGCCAACTGTTTTTTATTTAAAGGAAACCACTTGGATAACCAATCTTTTCCAAAACCAATTCTTAAAATATAAGGATGAACTTTTTGTCCCATAATTATTTTGTTAATTTTTCTTTTGTATCTAATTCTATAAAAATATGTGAAGTTCTCTTTCTTATC
>JGI24721J44947_10007190_pt1 | contig 14801 bp, 12 predicted proteins | sample YelNatPaOPGAMG01_FD_44947 | JGI IMG/M metagenome (IMG submission 44947)
TAATCTCCGAATGGCCAAAACTATAAGCTAGAATCTTTCGGCAGCCTTTCCTTATACTTGCTTGTGAGGATTGATTTAAGTCAGGATTAGATTACAGATTAGAGATTAGAGAATAGAGAATAAAATTACAAATTCCAATACACAAATTACAGACAAATTCCAAGCTCCAAATTCCAAACCACAAACAAGAATCTAAATTTAAGATTTAGGATTTAAGATTTATGAATTAAGATAACAATCAACTCCGATAGCCGACGTCCGATAGCCGATATCTGAAATCCGTTGCTTTCTACTTACTACGTTTTACTTTCTACTTGTATTCCCTGCATAATACATAATACAAGATACAAGATACTAAACACTATCTTCCGATTAGCTTCGACTAAATTCCAATAGCCGAAAGCCGATGGCTAATGACCGATAACCGACAGCTGATGTCCGACGTCTGACGTCCGGTATCCGATGTCTGAAGTCTTTTAACTATTTTCTTATTCTCCGACATTAAATTTGGCAGAAGGAGAAGCTGAAGGAGTAGCGCCTAGGGGAATACTCGTCGGGGCAACAAATTCAAAACTGGAAACTAATTTGCTAACCAGATCTTTAAAATCAGTATTTCCTTTGGAATAATCCAAAATAAAGACTGTCTGGTTACTGTTTGGGTCATCAAAAATATTAAAGATAGGATCGGTTGCCTTTTCTGCAGTATAAGAAAAGAGAGAGCGAGAACCAATTTGAGAAACAGTAACAGCATTCTTTACTTTCTCTAAGGTAACTTGAGGATCAATCTTTTTAGACTCCTCTGCTAAGACAGTTAATATGTCTTTTGAATTTGATCTAGGCAAAACTTCTAACTTGAAAATTGGCTCTTTTGTTGTTGACAAAGCAAAAACAGCAAATTCTCCATCCTTAGTCACTACCAAATTACTAGGGTATTTTAAGGCAAAAGAATTACCCTGATATCTTAGCCAATCAACTGTTTCTTCAGGTAAGGAAGTAGGAGCCGTTGTTGCTTCATTAAGTTGAGTAGCTGCAGGAGATGGAGCTATTGTCTTTGTTCCACCCAATCTGTTACTTCGCCAGGCGTTAAAAAAATAAAAACCAAGGCCAAAGAGAGAAGCTATAAACAAAAATAAGGCTAAGGCAAAGACAGTCTTTTGATTTTTATCCTTATTTGAAGTGTTATTGTTTTCTGAAAGATTATTTGGCTGAGAAACATAATTAATCGAAACAGACGGTTCTCCGGTTTTATTCTCAGCTTGTGGAACTTCAGCTTGTAAATTCTCAACTGGAACAGGTGTCTGTTGTTGAGTTTGTAAAGGAGTTGCCTCAATTGTTTCACCTGTGGTTTGAGCTTTTGGGTTATTAGGAATAGAAGCTTGATTTTGAGTGTCTTCTTGGCCTAAAGAATTAAGATCAGGATTATTTATATCTGCTGGAGAACTTGCTGTATTCTGGTTTTCATCCATATTTCTATTAAAACACAAAAATAAAGNAAATTACAAGTACTAAATTTTGGAGCTNTNTTNAAAAACTATGAATTATTGTTATTTTCTTCCTCCGCCTCAGAAGAAGGCGCTTCTTCTTTTTGAGGTTCAGCTTCTTCAGTTGCAGCTTCTTCAACAGGAGCAGCTTCTTCTACTGTTTCCTCCTTAACAGGCTCTACTTTAACTACCACCTCATCAGGACTGGCTTTAACTTCTACCTTAGAAGTATCAAAAGCCAAATCTTTAACTAAGATTGCCTGATCTACCTCCTGAAGAGAAGATAAATCAACTTCCATTTTTTCTGGCAAGTCGGTTGGCAAAGCTTCTACCTCAATTTCATCAATATAAAAAACCACTGTTCCCAACCCTTGTTTTTCAACTGGAGATTCACCAATTCCAACTACAGGTATTGAGGCCGTAACTTTTTCCTTAAGATCAACTTGAAGAAAATCAATATGAATTATATCTTCTGTTACGGGATCTTTTTGAATATTGTGAATTAAAACCGGTCTTTTTTCTTTCCCCAATTCCAAGTTGACTATTTGAGTTTCCCCTACTTCTTTAAAAACTTTCTCAAAATCTGATTTCTGAACACTCACTGCTTCAGACTTTACTTTTCTCCCATAAATATTAGCAGGGACAAGCCCTTCTCGACGAAGCTTTTTTACCTTCTTACCCAAGACATCCCTTTTTTCTACTTTAAGTGATAGAGTATTTTTCATATTACCAATAAAAGCGACTTACAAAATCTTCGCTTAAGTTCTGCACATTATAAGTGAAACTCCCCCTCTTAGTCAAATGGAAAAGACGTTCTGTACCAACTACAAAATTAGAGGGAAAATTAGCCTCAAATGAAAACGGAAAACTATCTATACCTGCTTGCTTACGCAAATAAAATCTATATTCGCCATTTTTTGACAGATCAACGGCTTTGCCACCGCTCCACTCAAAAACAACTTTTTTGCTTTCTAATGGCCCTAATTCCAAAAGAAGACCCACTTCCTTTCTTCCACCCACCAATTCTTCTTTAAAATCAACGGTATTTAAATTGTTCTGATCTCCAAGCGCCACCTTCTTAACCTCAACACCAATTGGTAAAAGGAGTCTTACATAAGCTTTATATTTACCCTTGTCCCCCATAAAAGTCTGAGCTTTGTTGGTAAAATTAATCTCAAGACTTCGCTTTATTGTCTCTTGATTAACATCAACATTGAGCTTCAGATCACGATCAATAAAATAGTTAGCTTTATTAACTCCCAAATTTGCTTCTATCAAAGAAGCCCAATCAGAAAGACAATTCTCGAGAGAACAGACGGGTTCTCTTATTGCCCCACTCCACCCAAGATTATCTATTTTCTCCTGAAGGCGAGCTTCATGAAGAAAGACTTGAATATGCCGCTTGTTTAAGTTTTGATAAGAAGTTTCTAGAATTTGAACTACTTGCCTTTTATCAGCAGACTTAAAATCGTTAAAAATAGTTCTTGAGAGAGCTAAAAGAAAATTTTCCTTCTGTCTTGAGCCGGGAAAGAAATTCTTCTCGGCTTCATATTGTACAATTTCATAGAAATTTTTAGGATCTATTCTTTTATCAAAATCAGCTACATAAACTGACCCAAAAGCGCCAACCAAGTCCCGAGTAAAATCTAAGTCCACAGCAATCACTCCATCAACCTGAATGTTCATAGATTTATCCAAAAACCATTCAGCCTTTTGAGCAGATTTAGAAAAATCAGGATCCCAATTTGAATCACGCAGATACCAAGCCGGTTGATTAAGATATTCTTTTAATTGCCAAGGTGGCTCAACATATCCTTTTAACTGTCCATCAGCGTCATAAACATCATAGACTTCAAATTTGGTCATAGCCCCCTTATTAAAACCAACGATGGCAAATGAGCCAATAAAACCACCTGTAGGTCTTAGCTCCATATTGTTCTGAAGAAGAAGCAAATAAATCTTCTCTCTATCTTCTCCCAAAACTTTACCAATAAGAGAAAAAGCAACTTTTGCTGCTTGGATTTCTTCCCTGCGGCGCGGCAGGTCAATCTTATCAATATATGGCGAAAGATAAGTAAAAGGCCAACTGTCTTTAATCTCCCTTAACTGCCCTTCTAAAAATGATGCCTTTTGATAGATAGAATCAAAAGTCAAAGTTAAATCCTGGGAATAACTATTCAAAGGAATTTCTTGTCCATTAAACGATTTTTCAACCAGAGATAGTGTTTTTTGAGCGCCGTCGATTGCAAGCAGTGCTATTTCAGAAGTTTGTGAAGAAATATTTGCCAGTTTTGCAGGAACTACAAACAATCTCCCAATAAAAGGTGTGTCAGAATAAAAATAGAATTGGGACAAAGAAAAATCAGCTAGTTCCCTCTCAAAAGAAAAAGCGTATTTAGCATAGGAAAAAGAACCATTCTTTAAAAGTCTTTGGCCAAAATAAACAAACGCTATACTCAAAAAAAGTGATATTGTAGGAACCAAAAGCAAAGTTAAGATTGCCGAAAGAGAAAAAATTATATATTTTTGCATGAAGGAAAGATTGAACTCTTTCTTTTTAGAAAGTGAGATCTTATCTAGCAGTTTTAATTTAGATAAAGCTCTATCCTCTATTTTCTTGGGAAGAGTCTTTTTTATCTTCTCACCCAATCTTGTTTTCCTTTGACTAAAAAATGTTCTTATTCTTTCAAGATTCAGGATAGGAAAATGAAAATCCAAAAGTTTTCTCGGCCAAAAATTTTTAGATGTCTTTTCAAACTAACCACGTCTTTCTTTTTATCTAAGACTTGATTCTTTAAATAGACAGAAGAATCTCCACTAAGATAACATCCCTCAAGATAAAAAATATCTTTATTATTTTTAAACCAATTAATTGTTTGTTTCAAAAATTTAAAATCGACAGTTTCATCAATCAATATTTCCTTATCAAAAACGCCGTTGACTTTTTTCAATCCCGTTGAAGAAAAAGAATATCTAAGATCTTGAAATTCATTTTCCACTTCACCTATCCACTTCTTCAAGACTACAGGCGGACTAGAAACAATAATTCGAAAATAATTTAAATCACTAGAAAACAAAAGAGAAACAATCTTGCGAGAAACACTACCCACTCTTGATGGCCTGACTTGGCAAGAAGATATAACAGGTATCTCTATTTTTTTATCTTCAACCAAACTTTTCAGAACCATTAACAATTCATCCCTGTTGCTCAAAATTATTCTCGGTCCAATAAGATTACCCAAATAAATTACTAAATTTTCAAAAGAAGAACCTTGTTTGATATTTTGCTCATAGACGCGAGTCAGACTCTTCCCTAGACTGTCAAAGACAAAATAAGGTAAAAGAAAAAATCTTTTTTCTCTTACTTTAATAGAAGAAAGTAGACTTTTAATTCTTAAATCTTCTTTTAAAATAATATCTTTTTCTTTTTCTTGATAAAGGTTGTCAAAAAAGGCAGAAACAAAAATTGAATAATCAAAAACTTCATCCCTTTTCTCAAGATTATCAAAAGACAAAAGATGATTGTTTTTTAAATATGGAGCATTGTTAAACCACAATTCCCTTTTAACGCAAAACACTGTTACACGAAAGAAATTAGCCAGCAATTTCTCGACTAAAGAAATAGATAAACCATTGTATTCTGAAACGAGTGCNACCNTTTTTTTATCTATCTTTTCAGCCTCAAAATCTTTTTCCATAAAAATAAAAAAATAAAAATCAATTTCTAAATATCATTTAATTCATTAAAGCATTTTTATCAAACTCTAGAAAAATTTTTTCNGTTGCTGCTAAGAAAATTAATTTTCAGGTGATAGAGTNGNNGGACGTGAAACTCTGTCAAGTTTTTCATTGACAAGTTTATCCGCCAAAAAATTTTTTTCNCTAAAAATATGAGTGTAGGAAATAGGAAAATAAAAATTTTTCTCAAGATTTTTAATNCGATCAAAAATTTCTTTCAACTTTAAATTTTTAACTTTATAAATTCTATTCAATTGTCTTACAACTANTTCCGAGTCCATTTCAAAAAAAATNNTGCTTTTGGTAAAGTTGTTTTCTATCAACCATTCAAGAGCTTTTAAAACAGCTGTATATTCCGCTACATTATTAGTAGTATTGCCCAAAAAAAATGCTTCCTTAAAAACAACCTCTCCGTTTCTTTTAACAACAAACGCGCAAGCTGCAGGACCTGGATTTCCCCTTGCCCCTCCATCTGTATTAACAATGATTTTTTCTTTTTCCATCTTTCTCTTGAAAAATTCCGCTAACTAAAAAAACTAGTGCTAACCTATTTTGAGTCAAAGTCAGCCAGTAATGATCTGCCACTCCACTAATAATAACAAAGGTTAAAGCCAAAAAAAACCAAGGTTTAAGAATTAAGCTTGCAACATGCGCTATCTTAAGCAGAGTTAAATAAAAAAAGAGAAAACCAAAAAACCCAAGTTCTGACAAAACTAACAGATAGATATTATGAACTGGCTGCAGCTGATAATTAATCGCTTTAATGTCAAAAGTATAGCTCGTCTTAAGAATAAAGTTATTTAACCCTACGCCAAAGACTGGATGTTTTATAAAAACATCTTTTGTAGACATAATCAAAGAAAATCTTTCTCTGATGTTTTTGTCTAAAAAAGGAATTTCTTTCCANTAATCAGAAACAAAAAGACTAAAAANAGAAATTAAAAAAACTAGAGTAACAAGCCAAAAATAAACCCCACTTAACTTTTTTCTTTTACTTAACCAAAAAATAAACAGACAAAATAAGAGAGCCAAAAAGGAACCTCGAGAAAAAGACAATAAAAAGACAAAAAAACTAAAAGGCAAAACACTCCTCTTTAAAAAAACCTCAAAAGAACTGTTAGGAATAAAACTTAAAAATAAAATTAGAAAAAGGCCAAAGAAACCCGCCAAAGAATTGGGGTGAGAAAATGTGGAATAAGGCCTTAAAAAATCTCTCCCCATTAAAGAAACAAGTGCTATTCCTGGTGTGTTCTTGTTAAAACTCCTCTCACCCAACCAGTAAAACAAAGAACCAAAAGTTGACCCTTTAATAAATTGAAAAAGAGCCAAAAAACCAAAAAGGATTAAAGAAAAAGAAGCTGGCTTAAAAAACCAATCAGAAAATCTTCTTTTTTGATAAAAAGCTAAATAATAAAAAAGCCAAAGCAAAAGAAAAACTCTCGACCAGGAAAAAAGAGTATTAATTTTATAATCTGAAAAAAAGAGGTTTACCAAAAACAAAGATATTAAACCAAAAAACCAAAAATTAGAAATTAAAAGAAATATCTTTTTCAATTCTTTCTTCTCAAAAAGCAAGATTTTAAAAAACCAAGACAAAAAAAGAGCAATGATTAAAACTTCACTTAAAGAAATAGACAAAGAAAGATAATCCACCCGAATTCCAAAAACCAAAGACCATGAAGGCCAAAAATGTTTAATTAACTGGCTTGGAGACAAAAAAACTAAAAACCAAAGGATAATCCTCTCTAACTGATTTAAAAAATCCTCACTTCTTTTCTTCAAAAGATTTTCCTTTATAAGAAGCATCAGGAGTGATTACCAAACAACGTTCTTTACCTTCACCTACAGACTCGCTTTTTACACCTTGAATATTACTAATAGTCAGATGAATAATTTTCCTCTGATCAGCCGAAAGATTATAAAGATACTGAGGAGTACCTGTTTCTTTTGCCTTCTTGGCTGTTTTTTCTGCTAGGTCCTTTAAATATTCCTCNTGTCTTTCAAGCCAATCCCCCACATTNACTTTAACTTGATGCCACTCCCCTGTTTTTTGTTTTAAAGAAAGCTGTAAAAAAGTCTTGATGGCATTAATATTTTCACCCTGCCTACCAATAAGAAGCCCTGCTTCACTTTCAGTCTTTAAATCGACNAAATAGAAATCCTCTTCCTGANCCACTCTAAACTCAATAGTTAAACCAAGAAGAGAAAAGAGATTTTTAACTAAATCTTCAAGAATTGTTTTTGGATCACTTTTTTCCTGACTTGTCATTAGAAGTTGATTTTAGCAAAGAAAAACGAGAAAGCAAAGAGCCAATCTTGGAGGAGTCATATTGTTGATAAAATTGAATTAAAGAAAAAACCACCCAATAAAGAGCAAGACCTGAAGGAAATTTCATTCCAAAAAAGAGAGTCATCAGAGGAAAAGTATAAAGCATTGACTGTTGCATTGATGCTTGCAAGTCGTCTGAAACTTCTTTTGTTTCTTTGGCTTTCTTCTTATAAACTTCAGTTGAACCCATCATTAACTTTGAGGACCAAAACTGAACCAAAGCTGCCAAAATAACTACCGGACCAGGAATAGGAAAGGGAACGCTGTTTAATTTAAAAACATCAGGTTTGGTAACATCAAGATAAAGAAATTTAGTATTAACAATTTCACCTTGAGAAAATTTTAAAGGAGGGTAAAGAAGGTTGTTAAATTTTTGAGTCAAATTCTCACTTGAATAAATAGTCCTTGTAAAAACATTAAAAAAGGCAATAAAAATTACTATTTGTAGAAGATAAGGTAAGCATCCTGCGCCCGGATTTATCTTATTCTGGCGATAAAGCTCAGCTTGAGCCTGAGCCAGTTTAACCTTATCATCTTTAAATTTAGCTTTAATCTTCTCAAGCTGCGGCGCTATCTTTTTCATTTTCTTCATTGACTCAAGATAGGGTTTGGTTAGGGGATTTAAAACAAATCTCAAAAAGACGCTAAAAACAATAATTGCCAAGCCTAAATTATTTCCAAGCAGGCGGTAAAATAAAATGAGGCCATTGGCAAGTGGTTGGACAAAAATAGTGGTAAACATTTTACTTTAATAAATCAAGATAAGGCTTTTTAGAAAAAGGATGACAACTCAAAAATCTCTTTAGAGAAAGGTAAAAACCTTTAAAAGTTCCATACTTTTGGAAAGCGGCAATTGAATAATCACTACAAGTTGGGTAAAAGCGACAACCACCACCAAAAAGACGAACCAACAAAGGCGAAACAAATATCTGATATGCTCTAATTATTTTAATAAAAAATTTTTTCATTTCAAAAGACCCTTCATTTTTAAGCTTTCTTTTACTTCTAGAAAAAGAGCGTCTTTGCTACAAGAAAGGCAATTTTTATAGGCAATAAAAAGGATATCATATCCTGGCTTAAATTCGGAGATTAAAATCCTTATTGAATCTCTTAATAACCTCTTAATTCTGTTTCTATCAACCGCTCTTTTGGAAACCTTGGTAGAAACTATAAAACCAAAGCGTGAAGGTTTGTTATCTTTCCTAAAAAAATAAATAATCAAGAAAAAGGGTGTTCTTAAAAGAATTCCTTTTTCTTTTACAAGATTAAAATCCTCCTTGGTAACAAGCCTATTTTCCCTCGGCAACATACTAGGGAATTAGTTTTTTCCTTCCTTTCAAAGATCTCCTTTTTAAGACTAGCCGCCCTTTCTTCGATTTTGCTCTTGATCTAAAACCAAACTTTTTAACTCTCTTTTTCTTGTGTGGAAAAAAAGTTCTTTTTGTTGACATATCAAGATTATATCACAAACTTTTTTAGATTGTGCAAGAAATTGGGGGTTGACTAATTGTGGATAAATCGCTAAATAATCTTAAGTAAACCCCTGCCTCCTCTAAAGCATGATAAANGAAAGTCAAAAAGAACAAATCTGGCAAGATTGCCTCGGCGATATTAAAGTGTCTGTTTCGCCAGCCATATTTTCTACCTGGTTTTCCCAAACCTATATAACCAACTTAAATCAGAAAGAGGATAGAGTTGTTGTAGAAATTGGTTGCCCATCCTCATTTGTTAAAAACACTATTGAAAATAGATATTATGGATTAATTCAAGACACCCTAAATAAAATCACAGGACAAAAATGTGATGTTCTTTTTGAAATTAAAGCAAAAAAAGAAAACAAAAGTCAGGAAATAGCTCTAACACCATTATTTCAAGAAAAAAGAGAAAGGGAAGAAAAAAAGGATGAAGCCTTCCTTGAGGAACTAAAAAAATCAAGACTTAGACCTTTTTATACTTTTGAAAATTTTGCTGTATCGTCTTCTAACCAAATGGCTTGGGCTGCTTGCGAGGCAGTGGCAAAAAACATAGGCAGTGCTTACAATCCACTTTTTCTGTGGGGCGGAGTAGGTGTTGGAAAAACCCACTTGATGAATGCAGTTGGTTATTATGCTAAGAAAAACGACATTAATAAAAACGTTTATTTTTGCACAGGAGAAGACTTTACCAACGACATTGTTGAAGGAATAAGAAACAAAACCACTCAAAAATTTAGAAACAAGTATAGAAAACTAGATATCCTTCTCATTGATGATATACAGTTTATCGCTGGTAAAGATGCTGTTCAGGAAGAATTCTTTCACACCTTTAATGCTATTGTTGCAGCAGGAGGTCAAATTATTTTAACTTCTGATAAACCACCATCTGAAATATCAAAACTAGAGGAGAGGCTAAGAAGTCGTTTTGAAGCGGGTTTAATTGTAGACATTGCTCCGCCTGATTTTGAATTAAGGTGTGCTATCACCCAAATCAAAGCTAAAGAAAAAAACATCAACTTAGAGATGAATATTGTCCAAACAATAGCCGCCAATCTTGACTCGGCAAGAAAGATAGAAGGTTTTCTCATAAGGTTAAGAAGTGCCGTTGAAATTAATAAATATNCTGAAATTACAGAAGAAATAGTAGAAAATCTTTTGGGTAAAAGAGATCAAGAAATTGAAAAGAGAAAAAAAGTAAGCAGTGAAGATGTAATTGAAGCAGTTTGCAAACAATATACCCTCAAGAAAAAACAAATACTTGGCGATTCGAGAGTTAAAAATTTTGCCTTACCACGACAGATTTTAATGTATCTGTTAAGAACCGAACTTAATCTTCCACTTCAGGAGGTGGGTAGAATTATTGGAGGAAGAGATCACACGACTGTAATGCATGCTGTGGAAAAAATAACCAAGCTTGCCTCGGAAAGTGTGGATATNAGAGAGGATATAACGGGGATAAAAAAAACACTTTGGGGATAATTTAAAATTTTTTCCACTTATACACATTTTTAAAAGCTTTATCCACAAAAATATCCACAAAAAACAAGCTTTAAAATCAACAATCTAATCAGACTTAAACAAACCCAACTTTCCACTTTTCAACAACTCCTACTACTATGACTACTTATAGAAAAGGGAAAATACTGGTTTTTTAAAAAACAATGTTTTATACTTCTTTTAATGAAACTTCAGGTTGTACAAGAAGACTTTAAGAAAGCTGTTATTATTGCTTCTCGCTTTTCAAGCGCAAGGCCACAAATTCCAGTTTTGTCGAATTTACTACTTTCAACAAGTAATAATAATTTAACTATCTCTGCTACCAATTTGGAAATATCTATTAATTTTAAAATAGGAGCAAAGGTGGAAGAAAAAGGTGATATTACAGTTCCTGCAAAGTCTTTGGCTGAGATAGTAAGTAATTTAAATCCGGGTGTAATTAAATTAAAATCAGAAAAGGAGCAACTAACTCTTGAAACTGAAAATTTTAAATCAAAACTTTTGGGAATAAATGCTTCTGAGTTTCCCAAAGTTCCAAAAGAGATGATAGGTAATATGATCGAGATTCCGTTTGGTTCTCTTGTTGAATCTTTATCTAAAGTTGTTTTTGCTTCCTCGTATGATGAAACAAGGCCTGTTCTGACAGGAATACTTTTAATGCTTGATGAGGGTAAATTAAGTTTAGTGGCAACTGATGGTTACCGACTTTCTGTTTCTCAAATAGAAGGAAAATATCAAAGCGATGTTAAGAAATTAATAGTTCCAAAATTTATTTTTAACGAGATTCCAAGGATTGCAACAGGTGAGAATATAATTTTTTCTTTTGATACTAAAAACAGTCTGGTTCTTTTTAAAACTAAAGAGGCGATTTTATCATCCCGTGTTATTGAAGGTGTATATCCTGATTTTCAAAAAATAATTCCCAAAAGTTTTAAAACAAAAGTTTTGATCGATAAAGACGATTTTTTGCGCTTGATCAAGCTTTCGTCTGTCTTTGCTCGAGATTCTGGTAATGTAATTAAAATTTCAATTAAAAATAATTTGTTGGATGTTTTTGCTGAAAGCCAATATTCTGGTTCGCAAAAAAGCTCGGCTGAAGTAAAAGTTGAGGGTGATAATATAGAGATTGCTTTCAATTACAAATTTTTAGAAGATTTCTTGAATTCGGTATCAGGCGAGACTGTTTCTCTTGAATTGAATGATTCAAGTTCTCCTGTTGTTTTTAAAGATACTTCTGATAAGAATTATCTTCACCTAATAATGCCGGTTAAAATTTAATAGCCAATTTGACTTTCATCTAATTTTGAGTCTTCTGGTTTATAGGGTGTAAATTCATATATTATTTCTTTTTCTAAACTTTCATTATCCTTGGATTTTAAATTTATGGTTATTTTGTACTTTTGGTTATTTATCCATTTGTCTTTGGGGTAGATATATAAGGTCTTGTTATCATTTGAAAAATCAAAGTTGTATTCTGTTTCTGGTTTAATATCAATAAAAACGCTTTCTTTATTAATTTCTTTTGAGAATGAGAAAGCAAGAGCGAAATTATCAACAGCTAAAGCAAGTTTGCCTTCANTTGGCTTCTGAACAAGTTTAAAGGGAATATATTGAATGTTTGGAGTTTTTGTTGGTGGTTTNGTTATTATGTTTTTATTTTTACGAATATTTAGAAATACTAATAACGAAACAAAACCAATTATTAAAAGCAATGCAATAATAATTTTTGTTTTATTCTTTTTCATTTTATCTACAGAAATAATTTTCTGGTTTGACATATTGACCATTGACAGAGAATTCTATATGAAGATGTGAGTTTGCCATAGGATATAATTCTCCAATTTTTTCACCAGAGCTAACTGTTCCAGTTTTAGCATTGTTTTTAATATGAGTCAATATAAGTCTGTATGTTCCGGATGAGCAAATATAAGTGTAACCAGCGCTTCCTCCTCCATTTGCAAAACCAAAACTACAGTTCCAAACAACATCTTGACCAGCGACCTTTGGGGCATAGACGCTGTTTCCTCCTACCACATCGATGGCATAACCATAATATGAACATTTACTCGATTCTTGATAACATTTGTTTGCAGAGGCAGCAGGATCCGAGGGTCCATAACAAGATGTTGTCTGAGGTAATGGCCAAGATCGACAAGATGAGCTTCCCCAATAAGCGTTAGTTCCGTGTCTGTGAGCATTTTCATCTCCTGGTTGATAAGAACCCCAAGTAATAACACCGTTTGGAATGGGGCAATCAATGGGTGGTGTTCCTATGATCAAAGAATGGGAAGTGGAAGCTGTTGAATCTTTTCCATCCGCTGTGGTAACAGTAATTGTAACAATATCCTCGACAATAGAATTGTTGTATGATGGATCTAAAGTGATTTCATATTTGATGATTAAAGACTGACTCGAGTCTATATTTTTCCCTATATAAGAGGATAGGTCTGGAGATTGTATTGGACTAGGGTTATTTCCGCCTGTTATATTATATTCATTTTTAATTGATTTAATGGTAATAGCCCCTTTTTTGGGAGTAATAGTTATTGTATAGCTTATTGTTTTTTTGTCATTTAAATTTGATATCTTATCAACATCGGCGGTTTTTTTTATGTTTACATATTCTGATTGTATTATTCCAGCAGGAGATCCTGATTTTGTAAGCGTTGAAGGAGGATAAACATAAGCTCCGGAATTGATAATAAAAAGAATTATGGCAACAAGAATTGGTATGCCAATAAAGACAATAAGCATAGGAATAACAAGAGAAGCTAAAACTATATTAGTCAAAGCAAAAAATAGACCTCCCAGAAAAGCACCTATTGATGCAGCTCTTGAGACGCCTATTACACCTACTCCGGCAANAAGGTAAAGAGGAGCACCTGTTAAAGCAAATGCTCCTACAAGAATTCCTGCTAGAATGAAAGGGAGTTTGTCTTCATTTTCCTTAAGCCACACTTTAATTGCAGTAGCAATGTCTTTGAGCGATAAAGCTGTTGATACAGCTGATACAACTTGTCCGATAAAAGGAATCACATTTGCGGCAAAAGCAGTTCCTAATTTAGCAGCAGCTTTTTCTGCCATTTTGGTGCCAAGTTTTGTAATCATTCCGTTAACAACAGTATTTAATTTACCGACAGCAGGAATTTTCTTTATAAGTTTGTCTAAGGCAAAGTTAAATATAGGAGAAGATAAAATGTTTGATGATGGACCAAAATTTAAAGCTGTTATAAATAAAGACTGTTCATATGTTGGAAGGCCAATTGCAGCAAACTGTGTGTTTAGCCAGCCAGTAGTAACAGTTGCCACTTGTCCCTGGGGGAGTGGTAATTTTTTACCGGTGATAAAGCTAAAAGCTCGTGTGGCAGAGGAAACTTTGCCCGCTGCTTTTTTAATTTCAGTCTCAAGACGAGCTTTTTCTGGTTTACTTAGCTGATTGTATGTTTTTTCGTCTAAAACAGCATTTTTAATTTGCTTTTCCAAAGTTTGAAAGGAGGCAACTTGTTCTAAAAATCCAGTTAAATTTACATTTATTCCTCCTTCTGGTATTTTTCCTTCCGGCGCAGCTTCAAGTTTTCTTATTTGAGGAGGAATAAAAAAGGGCGACCAGTCTTGGCCGAATGCTTGATTAACAAAATTAGTGGCAATAGTAGAGTCTTTTTCTAGAGAATATAGGGCTTCAAGAGATATTCTACTAATTTCCTCTCTTGCTTTTGCATCAGGTATTATTTTTGCTAGTTCTTCATTTTTTGGATTAGCAAAGAAAGCTAGTGTTTCAAAAGGTGAAGAGTCGATAGTTATTTTTGGGTCTTTAGGATCAATGTTTAAAAGCTTTAGGGCGAAAGTTTTTGCGACGATTTCAGCAGACTCTGTTTCTAAAGGATTTTTGGGATTTAATTTTGATGTTTCTATAATCCTTTCTTTTAGTTGGTTGGCAAATTTTTGTGGATCTTGATGTGCTAATTTGACTATTTCTTGCTGTTCTTTGTTTAGGGTTATTGTCCGTTGAGGTTGAGGTGAATATAGATTGATTTCTGGAGTGTTTACTTTAGTATCTTCAATTTTAACTTCTACTTGTTCTTTGGCCTCTTTTTGTTGGGATTCCCTCTTTGTTGTTGCTTGTTTTTTTTCTTGTGCTTTAGCTATTGATTCTCTAACTTTTTCTGTTGTTTGAGAGGGTTGTTCTTCTTGTTGTTTTTTTTCATACAGCTCAACCAATTCCTTTATGTTTACGGGGATGGTTGAAAAAACTTTTTCACCCCGTTCAATCGCGATTTTCCA
>JGI24721J44947_10007205_pt1 | contig 14787 bp, 16 predicted proteins | sample YelNatPaOPGAMG01_FD_44947 | JGI IMG/M metagenome (IMG submission 44947)
TCGGCCCAACGGACAGTGAGATCTTAGAGTTCTACGAGGCTGTGACAGGCTGGAGGATGACGCTTAGAGAATGGTACGGGGAGAAGGCGCTACGGATACTTCAGCTTCAAAGAGCAATGCTNCTCCTAGGCGGCCCCGACTTCAAGTGGAGGCCCGGGGTTGACGACGACAACCCGCCGAGGTTCTGGGAGCCACTGCCCTCAGGGCCGTTCAAAGGCAGGAGGCTCAGCAGGAGAAGGTTTGAAAAAGAGAGGCTTGAATACTTCAAGGCTGTAGGCTGGAATGAAAACGGGGTTCCGAAGCCGAGAACACTGAGAAGACTCGGGCTCACAGATGTGGAGGCTAAGCTGAGGAGGGCAGGCTTGGTAACGTAGCCAAAGCAATGCACGCGAAACGAATTCTAAAGGGGCTTGTCTGAAGAAACCCGGCTTCAAAGCACTAGCCAAAGCTTGTTAAGAAAGGGAAACTCAGGTCTAAGCCACACGGTTAAAAATAATCTCACGGTTTAGGTTGTAACGGTGTTTCAAAGAGAAGCCATGTAGCGCGGAAATAAAGCTGAGGCTACCTGCACTAGGCTTATGAGTAAGACCAATCTTACTTTATAAATAGGATTACTATGGCGGAAGTCGGGGATGCTCGAGTCAGCTCTAAGGGTCAGGTCGTCATCTCTAAAGGGGTTGGAAGCCGGTTAGGATTAAGGAAGGGAGACAGGTTGCTGGCCTACTTGAAAGGCGATTTACTACTCATCAGGAGGGTTAGGGAAGAAGAGAACCTCCTCACCATCCTCGCCGCCTCATCCCGGAGGAAGGCTGCTTCGATGAAAATAAGCAAGATGAGGTGAGAAAGCTGTTGAAGAAGCGAGGAAAACAGCCGAAAAAAACTTAAATATCGTCAAAGAAACATCGAAACAGGCAGCCCGGTCGTCTAGCGGTCAACGGGGAAAAGGCTTAGATCCCGACTAGGGATGAGGGGCTCTGGATCCGCTCGAAAAAGCGGAAAAGTAACCCCTTGACAGGAGTTCGAACCTCCTCCGGGCTACNATTTTTTCTTTTTTTATTAAATAAATAATTTCTTTGTTCTATTCGGCTGTACTTATTTCAATATTCAAACATGTGTAGGTCAAGAATTCATCCTAATTAGCGCCGCTTACTTCTATTCCTTTACTTTTCAAGAATTCGTTCATCATCTTCTCGCTTAGGAACATCTCCCTAGCTTCGGCGATTGCATTTACCCTTTTCATGATCTCGTTGATTAATTGTTCATCGTCCATGCCTGTTGAGTCGAATGTTGTGAAGAAGCCTGATTCGGCATCTATTTCGAACCTGACTTCAATGCCATGTTTTTCGCTAACCCTTTTAGCTACCTCGATTCCCCACATGTGGCTCTTGGCGCAGTCTGCAAGGCTCCATCCGACCCTCAGGCCAGGAAACCTGAAGGCGCTAGTCATCTTCAAATATTTCTCGAACCTCCTCTGCTTGAAGTCCTCGAGGATCCTCCCTATTTCTTCATGCTCCTTTAGTAAAATCCTCTCCTTCTCCTCCTCAGTCTTAGCCTTTTCATACATGCGGCCATACTTCTTTCTACTCAAGTACTCCCGTATTTCGCTCCTGGTTGGCTCTGGGCCAGCATCGACCTGTATCTTTCCGTTCTCATATGCCGTGATGAAGATGTCGAAGGATATCCTAACGGCTATCACCCACTTCTCAGGAGGGAGAGGAGGCAGTAGCTCAACCTTCTCCCACGGCCTGCGCTCAAACTTCTCAGCCAGCAGAACCCTTAACTTCTCAACCACGCTCATTTCCCTATGGCTCCTCCCTAGCATACACTCTTATGAGCGGGGGCACGCCAGGCTCCTCCGCAAGCACCTGCTCTGGATCATATGAGAATCCTATGGCTATACCATATTTAACGTTCTTATACTTATCGAACTGAAGGTGGTTCCTAAGGTCATCGACTGCATCATCAAGCAACTCCTCAAAGCTTTTCCGCGCGCGCTCAGAGTAGACTCCGCCCTGTATCGTATGGTGCTTGAAAAATTAGAGTTAAACAAATAACTTCAGACTAAGAGTATACTTCTCGAGTCGGTTTAGGTAGCGGGGGCTGAGGAGAAAGCTGTTAGATGAAGCAAGGGTTTTCGCCTCTTTCTTTGGGAAGGAGGAGGTGCCTATTGGCTGCTACTCAAGTTGGAAAGGCTTAAGATTTCAACTAAGGTATAACTTTTGGAAACCATGGTTGAACTCAAGGTAAAAGTTGGAGAAAAGGGTCAAATACTCATCCCTAAAGTGTTTAGAGACAGGTATGGAATAGTGGAGGGAGAGAAGGTTTCGATCGAACTCACTTCTGAAGGAATCCTGATAAGGGGAAAACCCTCTCAGGAGGAAATAATGAAAAGGCTTAAGGAGCATGTTGAAAAGATTAGAAGGATAGGGGTTTCTGGTCTGAAACTGGGGGGCCTGAGTAAGGCCTATTTAGAAATGGAGTTTGAGGAGAACGCTGGTTGAAAGCCTTTCTAGATGCTTGCCTCTTCATATACTTGAACGCTATGGTGGATGATGAAAGAAGGCTGGTAGAAGGGCTGTTTAAAAGACTTCTTGAAGAACAGCTGTTTACGGGCATGCTTGTGATAGATAAGGTGCTTTACATATCGAGAAAGTATGGAGTGTCGTATGAAACAACTCTAGATTTCTTGAAAAACATAGTGCTGCCCTACGCTGAAGTCTTGCCTGTTGAAGAGAAGGATTCAAAGCCCGCTGAAAAATACTTGTTGAAATATGGTTTGAAACCTCTGACGCTATACACTTGGCAACGATGGAGAAAGCCGGGATAAGTAATATAGTTTCCGAAGACAGGGAGTTCGACAAGGTTAGAGGGATTAAAAGAATCTGGATTACCTCTAGTGCTGAAAAATAAGAATGTTTTTAGAAACCAGTATTGAAAGCTAGGCTAGCGCGCTGGGGGCTCCCGTATCTGTGAGCATGCGCCATCGTAAGTATTCTGGCCTCGAAACTCTAATATGCGCTGTATAATACTTAAAAAGGAGTAGGGTTGCGCTAAGCCTTAAGAGAATATACTGCTAAACATTAGATCAGCATCCCGTGCCCAAGTCGGGATGGGCTAAAATTCAGCACGCGCTATTATAGTTTCCTCATTCTCTCACGGTTTAAAGACGCGTCTGCTTTATTTCTCTTTTCTCATTATCCTCCAGCCGTCGCTTTCCCTTACTAAACCCATTTTCTTTTTAACCGTGTTTCTTTTCTCCATTACGTTTTCCAGAAAAGACTTGTCGTAGTGAATAATTATGCCGTCCTCAAGCACATCGTACAGGAAGAAGTTAGGCTTCTCTAATTCCTCTAGAAACTCTTGCGGGAAATATCCGACGGCCCTCAGATTGTCTACCCTGTAAAGCCCGGATAGGCTCCTCCTCTCGAAAATGTTCTCGGGAAGATTCTCAGCCACTATGCACACATCTATGTCGCTCTTCTCAGTGAAGTCCCCCCTAGCGTAGGAGCCGAAAAGCACGACGAGCATCGGCTTAAGCTTTTCGACTTGACGTAGAAACTCCATAACCTTCTCGTAGGCGATGTTCTTAAGTTTCTCCTTCGGTAACAATCTTCTTCGCCTCCTCGAAAATGGATTTCGCTAGGCTTATTGCCTGCTCAGCCTGTAGCCTTGTGAAATATCTCTTAGCGGGCCCGCTTGCAAAAGCATTGGCATACCTTGTCGGAATATAGTACTGGTCCAGTATCTTAGCGTTTTCCTGAAAGGCTTTGAACCGTTTATCTATCTTAATCAGCTCTTCGACTAGGTCGACAAGCGAGTGCGTCCTTTTTTCGATACCGTAGTGATTTAAAGCCGCCTTGAGGGAAAGCTCGGCTGCCTGTTGCGCGTTAAAGCATACTTTTGACCATCTTCCGGTTTTAAACAGGTCTAAAGCAGACCCTAGGAAGTCCTCAGCATCCTCGATTAAATCTCTCGCCCTAGTCACCACGATTAGGAATAAGCCTGCTCTTTGATTTATCTGTTTCCTTATCACTTCGAACATGAGTTTCCCTGAAAATCGCATTTTCACGTTTAGGAGGAGCATGGAAAATCATTCGCGGATACGGCCTACGGTGTTTTTAGCGTAAATGGTTTACTGAAACTCGACGTGTTGCTCAGAGATGGCTTTAACCGGCCATATTAATAGAGCCGGGTTTGCCTCGTCGAGTATCTTGGTTACGCTCTTCCTCTCAAGGTCTATTCTGCTTCCTACGGGTCTGCAAACCAGCATGGTGGAGGCGTTGAGAGAGTAGGGAACAGCTATAGCCTTCATCGGGTCTACTGAGAGCGTGAAACGGGACTTATCTAAAAGCGTGTCAAGCATCCTAGAGAGGTGGAGGGTGTAGCGAAACCTGGCGGCCTTGTGACTCTTAAACAGGTTGTGCTCGTCGAAGGAAGCCCAGTCTCCAGCCTGAAAGTCGAGCACATGAATGTGGAAGCCCCTTACGCCGCTGAAAACTATAATTATGTTGCTGTAGTTCTCCTCGATGAGTTCGCAGATTCTAATGGTGTACTTCTTAACAATCTCTAGACACTCGTAGCAGACCAGTGTCCTGGGATGCTCGTGGCTATCTATCCCTCTAAACAGGGAGTTGTCAACGTCGACAACATACTCTCCGCCAACAGGGTAGGCATGTCTTGCTTCGCTACTCAGCCCAACCTTCTCAGGGGAAAGGTAGTCGAGCACGCTCATGCAGACGTGCGTAGGAGCATACTTGGCGCAGAGCCTCCATAATGCTTTAGAGTTTATCCTGTTTCTAAGCGTGTTCAGCTTTATGAAACGCCCGTCTCGAGTAACTATCCTGATATGCTTCCTGCTAAGTTTCCAGGGCAGGTTTACCGGAATACTTGCTGACTCGTAGTACCGTTTAACTAGACTCGGATCCTGGCGAATCCACAACCCCGCCTTCACCAACGAGGAAAGAAGCCTCCCCATAAGGCAGGTGTGGAGCGTCGAAGAGGCATGCAACACGGGTATTCTCCTTACCCTTCCTTAGAAACAGCCTGTAGGTGCTTGCATGCGCAACTACGTTCCCGCCTGCCGGCTTGTTGGGGTCTCCGAAGAACTGGCCAGGGTTAGCGACAACCTGGTTAGTAACGACAACGGCAAGGTTAAGAGCCTCAGCCAACTTAAGCAGCTTGTGAACATGACCATTTAGCCTCTGCTGCCTTAAGGCTAACGCTTCCCTCCCAAGATACTCTCCCCTGAACTGACTTGTCAGAGAGTCTACGATAATCAGCCTTATTGGGTGCTGACTGCATATTTCCCAAGCCTTGTCAACCAAGAGAACCTGATGATCAGAGTTGTAAACTCTAGCGTAGATAATGTTCTTAAGAGCCTTCTCGGCTTCAAGCCTATGCTTCCCAGCTATCTGAACAATCCTCTCAGGCCTGAACGTCCCCTCAGTATCTATGAATAACGCGCCGGCCTCCAACCCGCCCTTATTCTTGGGAAGCTGAACTGTCACGCATAAAGTGTGGCAGAGCTGGGTCTTCCCGGTTCCGAATTCTCCAACAAGCTCCGTTATGGCTTGAGTCTCGATTCCTCCCCCGAGAAGAGCGTCTAAGGCTTTGCTTCCAGTCGTGATCTTCTGGGCCTGCTGCCTCCTCTTCAAAACCTCGTCTGCAGTAACCAGGTCTATCTTGACAAGCTCCCTGGCAGCCTGGGAGATCTTGAGAGCAGTATCATAGCCTATTCCAGTAGCCTCGGAGATCTCGAATGCTGTTGCAACCGCTAGGGACTCGATGCTTACGAAGCCAGCTTCCCTGAGCTTCCTCGCCGTCGCAGGCCCAACGCCGTCAATATCCTCAAGCGAGCACTCCGTCATCATGGCTGAAAAGCCGTTTGAAACCGTCTTTAAAAATACGGAGGCAGGTAAACGTTTGAGGGAGAGGGTTGTGTGAAAATGAGCATCAATTAGGACAATGGTTCTGCGCATAAAAACCGGTGGAACAGGGAGGTTAAGGGTTTTTGAATATGGATTAGCCGGCGGGATGCGGTGTCTAAGACAAACCATGGCTGGTATCGTTGTCTTCGTCTCCGGAAGATCCGGTGCACACTACTGACGGAAGCCGGTGGTGACGGATTGCCTGGATGTTTGAGGAAGTATTACTCTGCCTCGCCCTGAATAAAGCTTCCCAGTCTTCTCTGACTGTCTCCTCTAACGAAGCCTGAGACCTTCACGCCTACTCTTCGCGCTTCAAGCCCGGATTCCCTCAGAAATCTTTCAAACAGTTCTCTCACATCCTTTTTAAGCGCCTCCGGATTACTCGTGGGCTGTGCCAGGGTTTTCGACCTGCTGTGAACACTAGTATCTTTAGAAATAACTATTATTCCAATCTGCTTAGCCTTTAGCCTACGCCGGGCGAGTTCAGCTTGAATCTCGTCGCAAAGCTCACCAGCCTTTCTCATAATAGCCTCTGTGTCGCGAGTATCTTCCCTAAGAGTCGATATTCTACTTATGGATGCTGCTTCACCTTTTTCTTCAACAGGCCTGTTATCTACCCCATGGGAAGCATTATAGAAGTAAATGCCAAGCTTCTCCCCGAAAAGCTCAACGAGCCTCTGAACACTAAAACCAGCTAGGTCGCCGATCGTCTTAATGCCTAGGCTCTCCATCCGGCTCTGGGTCTTGGCTCCGACTCCGATTAACCGGTTGACCGGCAGGGGTGAAAGGAAGCCTTGAACCTCTTCGGGTTTAACAACCGTTAGGCCATCCGGCTTTTGACTGTCGGCAGCAATCTTAGCGACAAGCTTATTCGGACCGATGCCTATTGAACATGTCAACCCCTTGCTTCTCCTCACCTCCTCCTTTATCTTCTCAGCTAATTCCCTGGCTTTATCAAAGCTTCTTCCAACTCTCTCGCTCACATCCAAGTAGGCTTCGTCAACCCCCGCCTGCTCGAAGACATCAGCATGATTCCTAAGGATATTCATCACTTCTTCTGAAACCCTGTCGTAATAATCATGGTCAACAGGGAGAAATACTGCGTCAACATTCGCCAGCCTTTTTTTAGCCACGGTGATAGGGATGCCTGATTTAACACCGTATTTCCTAGCCTCATAGTTTGCAGTGCTCACAACACCGCTTTCCCCACTTCTTCCAGAGTACACACATACAACCACAGGCTTGTTTCTTAAAGAAGGATTCCTTACTTCCTCGCACTGCGCGAAAAAATAGTCTAGGTCAACGAGCATTATAACTCTGGGTTGCGACGCCTGCTTTTCGACAGGGTTTTTCCAAAGGCTCATTTAGCGTGCGCTAAATAATACTCTAAACCCTTTTAAACGGTTTTAATCATCCGGGGGAAACTGGGGAAATAAGGGTTTATTCGGCTGGGGAAACCGTGGGAAGGGGGTTTTTGACTACTCGGCCGGAAAAGCGAAAAGTTTAAATAATGGTATGGGAGGGTTGAGTGAAAATGGCACCTGCTTTTAAGCTTTTCCGCAGGAGGTTTGAGAGATGAGCCTCCCATCAGACGAGCTGCAGAGGTGGGCATGTCCCCAGTGCGGCTCGAAGAAGATAGTGGAGGATAAAAGGTCTGGGGAAATCTATTGCTCAGCATGCGGCTTCGTACTCGTGCAGAAGATGCTTGACGAGTCGAAAGAATGGAGGGAATTTGGAGACGAGGAATCAGAGAAAAGAGATAGGGTTGGAAGTCCCCTATCAACAGCAATATATGATTATGGACTATCAACCACGCTTGAAACAGGAATTAAAGACGCTACTGGCAAAGTGCTTTCTGAGAAAGCAATGGCTGAAGCCCAGAAGCTAAGACTATGGCAGCAGAGAAACAGGGCGTACAACTCGGCGGAGAGAAACCTGCAGGTTGCGAGTAAAGTAATATCGCAGATAGCAGACCAGCTTAAAGCGCCGAAGGCAACATACACGAGGGCAGTGCAGATCTATCGTGACGCTCTTGAAAGAGGACTGGTGAGGGGGAGACCGATAAACAGTCTCGCGGCGGCAGCATTATACGCAGCATGCAGAGACAGTGGAATCCCGAGGACGCTTAAAGAGGTTGCGAATGCTTCAGGGCTTAAGAGGAAGGAGGTGGCGAGAAGCTACAGGCTGTTGATCAGGTCGCTTGAAAGCAAAATGCCTCTCAGCGACCCGGCGATATATGTTGAAAAAGTCGCGAGCAAGCTTAAAGTCGGACCGGAGGTGGAGAGAGAAACATTGAAAATTTTAAAAGAGGCTAAGGAGAAAAAGATCACGGCTGGTAAAGACCCGCTTGGAATGGTTGCGGCCGCGATGTATCTTGCTACGCAGAGGCTTGGTTTACAATTGTTCACTCAAAAACAGATTGCTGAAGCAAGTAATGTTACTGAGGTTACTGTTCGTAACCGCTACAAGGGTTTGCGCGAGGCTTTAGAGGGTGTTAAGGAAGCTTAATCCTTTAAACTCCTTTCAGTCTTTTTAAAAAACTGTGTAGTGCCACTACCTTTTTCATCATGCTGCATGTTAGTGGTTTTCGCAACCAAGTTTAACTCTGTCCAGGGGCTGAACAGTTGTCCAGTAGCCAGGTTCCCATATGTTGCGACGGTTTCCCAACCTGCTTCCCTCAACATTGATGCAAGCTCGCTTACGCTATAGACGTATATGTCGAACATGATTCTGTCAATAAGCCTTAGGTTATCACCGTTCTTCGCGTAGAAAGACCATGTGGTTCTAAGCTTAGAGGTGAGCACGTCCCACTTCCTTTCTTCAACTAGAACAATATTCTCGTAGAGCGTGAACGATGAAGGGCAGAAACTCAGGTTTAGGGAATCTCTATGAACTGTCTCAGCTATGAAAAGTATCCCTCCATCTCTTGTTAGCTTTCTCGCCTGCTTGAAAACTGAAAGGTCTTCATCCTTACTGTAATAGCCTATTGATGTCCAGACACTGGTTACTACGTCGAAACACGCATCCTTGGGCACGAGGCTCAAGAGTCTTCTAGCGTCGCCACATATGAAGCTGGTCCTTTTAGAGACGCCTAGCTCCCTTGCCTTTTCTTTAGCATCTTCGATAAACATGGGGGAAAAATCGATGCCCACGGCTCTGAAACCCTTTTTAGCAAAGGTTATTGCAACCCTCCCGTTTCCGCAGCAAAGATCCAGTATCCTTCCGCTTTCAATGTTGAAATCCTTAAGCAGCCTTATCATTCCGTCGACGAGAGCCTCTGTTTTAATCCATTTCTCATTCATGATTTTAAGAAAGAGATCAGCTCGTTCTATGAAGATTCTCCTAGTCCAGTCTCCCATGATCACTGGGTAAACGTCTTCTGGTTTAAAAAAAGATTTAGAGCGCTGAAATGAGACATTTTTGCAGATGCGCTGGCTGATTCCCATGCCACGGGAAACAATATGGTATAAGCTGAAAAACTACTTCAATCAGGTTTTCAGGGGAAACTCGCGTGATGGTTAAACAGTTATAGGTGGAGGCGGGGGTGGCGGAAGTAGGGTTTTTTCAACAGCATCCGAATAGAAGAGTGTTGCAGCCCTGGCTAGAAAGGTTGCAAGAAGAGGAGTTATCACCAGGATTATGAGCCAACCGATCAGCGGCACCGTGCTTAACAAGCCTACTATGAGTGTTATGATGGCTGATACAACCACCCAGATAACATGGTTGGCTAAGCCGACGCTGTTTATCACTGTCATTATCTGCTGAAGGGAAAACCCTTTAGATATTTCCCCAGTCTTAGCGGCGAGAAGGACACCTATTACCCCAAATATTCCCACGCATATGCCAACTAGGAGTGCTGTGAATATGGCGATGAGTGGCATGACTCCGAGACTAGCAAAGCCGAGCCTGCTGCCGATCCAGTACCAAGGCACAACTGAGACGAGCACAGCCACCAGTATTATTATAGCCAGCAATGCCCATAACAGTGCTACGACGAATATCTTTAACCCGTCCCAAAAGAGTTCTCCGAAGTTCTCGAACTTCGGGGGCTCATCCTTGGCAGGCCCCTCTTTCAAAATCTTACTGCAATAGCCCAGGAAGATGAAGTTGACTATGGGAATTATGCTGATTATTATCATTGCTATGAGCTCCACTCCTCTTGACAACAGCTTCGAAACGTAGTCGACAGACTTAGAGAAACTCTCGAATATCTCCAACTTTCACCGCGTTTATTGGCGATTCCATTATTTAAGCTTTAATACGAGCCAGCTGTTTGCCACGTTTTGTAAGACTTAGAAAATTAACACGCACCACGCTTGTTTTCCCAATCTTTCAATGTGCTGGTGGAAGGCTTAAAAGAGAAAGGAGTGTTAATAGCATTGCTAGTTAAATATGGATGATAGGCAGCTTACAATCGCTGTGTTTGAACATAGAAAGGTTGATCGCATACTGTGGTAGCCTAAGCTACACTATTGGTATGAAGTTAACAGAGCTAGAGGTACTTTGCCCAGCGAATACAGCGCGCGTATTGAAAACTTCTAAGCATGCTTATTCTTCAACCATTCGCTTCACCCAGTCATCCAGTTTCAAGCCTTCACTAATATGCGTGACACCAGCCCTGCGGGCTACTTCTAGAAACCTGCGGAGCAGCCCTAACCTTTCTTCACCCTTCACCCGGTTCGTCGCCAGCTTAACATACCAGACTGGTAGGCGCGCCACCTGCACGCGAAAACGTATCTCCTCATCGTCAGCAAGTCGTTCAGCCTCGTCAAAAAGCTTTTCAGCCTCCTCTAGAAACTCGTCGTCTAAAAACGCGGAGGTCGGTGGGTCGTAAATATGTACGTGAACTTCTTTCTCTCTCGCTTTCCTATGTAGCAGCTCTATGTAGGCTCGAACAGCATTCATCGCCCTACCGTAATAGCCTTTCAGAAAATCGTCAACATGCTTCTTTAGATCAGTATCAGGATTCCATAGGAGCTTCGCCAACAGGTATGCTCTTAACGGTGCCATCTCCCCGTTTCCACCTGGAGAATAGTTACCCTGTTCAAACAAGCCTTTGACACCGTGTTTAACGAAGAACTTTACGTTCTGCTGAAGCACTTCAAGGTTTGGAAAAGGCTGAAGATAATGGGCGAAGTTAGTAGTGTAATCCCAAACATAAAGCAAGGGGGAAACCGGCTGCCAGGCCTCAATATCTCTCCGGAAACTCTTATTCTCCTCCGACGGGCAGTTTTCCAACAGGTGGGAGAAGCAGCATTCGATTGAGCAAAGCCTGATTATAACGTTTCTCCGCGGACGCAGGTTTTTCGGAGGCTTACGGCTATACTGGTATGCTAGTGTCTCCACACGGATACCCGGATAATCTTTTTCAACAGATTCGGCAATAATGTTTACAAACCTGAGGAGAGACGCAGCTGGGCTTCCCTCGGCTTCGTCGAATGCTTTGCAATCCGGACACTGACACCAGTAGCCCGTATCGTTCTGTGAAACATCTATGATAGTCGCGTCAGGATGCTCCTCCACCCATTTTTTCACGCGTTCAACCGCTGTTTTAACAAGCTCAGGGTTGGATAAGCATCTTTGAACATACCCGCTGACACGTTTACCGTTCACCATCGGCCAGAACTCAGGGTGCTGCTCACAGATTTCACAAGGTATTAACTCGTTTAAACTGTGCACAAAAGGATAGAATACGGCTGCCCGTCCACCGTGCTTCTCAGTCAAGCGGTAATGATGACCGTTCAACCTGTGGCGGGCGGCGAAATCAGCATTCCTCAGCATTTCTGTCCAGAAGACTTCACGGTATTCTAAATCTGGTTTCTGAATCTCGTCTAGAGGAGGGATTTCGACACGCGTCATGTTAGGCACATGCTCCACTTCAGGAGTGAACCACCGGACGCCAAGCTTCTCTTCCAGCAGGGTGTAGACGCCGTAGAGAGTTCCACGAGGCCTGCCGCCCACTACTGCCAGATGATTGTTTAATGTTTTAAGCAGGAAGCCTTCTGGACCAAGTTTATTCAAATCTACTCGCAAACCTAGGCTGTATAGATGCTTATTGTCGCCGAGCATTATTTCATGGCTTGTCATCGGCAGGTCGTCCGTTGAAATGGGCAGCTTCACGCTGCTGATTCGCTCAAAGTACTTCTGAAATTCTTCCGCAGCATAGCGCTCCGAAGGGATTGCGTCAACAGGTATAATGATGCGGTAGGGGCTTTTACCTTCGTCTGCCAACACGACCCGCTGGGTCAAAGCAGTTATCGTCTCGATTGCGAGTTAACTATAAAAGCCTTATGATGTTTCCCCAGATGAGAAGGGTTGAGGAAATAGGGATTAAAAATTTAACAGTGGCTTGTTTACCCAGTGTTTTTTTCAACACGCTTTTAAAGCGTAAACATCAGCATCCCGCATTCTTAAGCGTATGCGGACAACCCGGCCTGACAGCCTGCTTATGTCCGAGCCGTTTCTCCACCTGGCTTCTGCTTCAACCTCGTCGCCGTAAAGCTCCACAGCCTCCTCCATCGTGAAGCCTGGAATAGGCTTACTATCCTCATCCAGGATTTCCACCATTACTCCTCCTGCAGCTGACGTAGAATAGTTAAGCAGCAGTCTCCCCCCTTTGAACATTAGAGGATGGGTGACGAGCTCGCCTCCAGAATATGACGCGTGCACGGAGACAAAGCCGTCTGTTCGCAGCGTGAAGCGGCGTAAACGGTTACCGGAAGTATAGTATCCCTCATTAGAGTATAGTGAAAGCTCGTCAGGAGCATTCGTAAGCCTGGATTTCGTAACCAGAATTCCCCACGCCGTCATATTGTTACGGTTAATCCACCGTTCAGGCATTGGTCCAGGCCGGATGAAGGCTTCTGCCCATCGCTGCCAATGCAGACCGTCGCGGCTGCTCATGAATACTGTGTCTGAAACACCCTTGTAAAAATGGGGTGTCTTCTCCCTGTCTGGGATGAAGCGCATCGGAAACCCTAGGAAGACATGCGGAGCCCGAAAGTATGGCAATACTGCATTCGTGTAGAGATGCTCGCGCGGGGATTCACCGTAGTCAAGCCATTCAGGCTCAGTCCAGCTTACGAAATCCTTCGAGAAGCAGGTCAGGATGTCACGTGTCCCTTGGCGCCAGCCGCGGAAGAAAGCAGCGTAACGCTTTCTAACAGTATCCCAGAAAGCCAGGTTCTGAGAGTCGAAAGCACCCTTAGTTATGACCGGCTGGCTGGACATTAACTGCCAGTGAACACCGTCTGGAGACTTGAAAGCGTAGAGTCCACCGTCGCCAACCCCTAGAGCCTTATATGCTTCCTCTCGTGAACAGTTTGGATTAGTGTCTCTGAAAGGTGTAAAATTATGCGTTCCAACACCGCTCCAAACAATATTGTTCTGCCTTGAACCGTTGAACTCGAATAGTTTAAGCTTGGGCTTAACCCAGTTAACGCCGTCGACGCTTTCAGCATAACACGTGAACTCCGGGTGAGTCGCCTCTCCAGTTGTCAAGTCATGGTTTGAACCGCGATAGTACATTCTGAAGCAGTCTTCGTCTTTAAAAACCGTCACGTAGCCTGAGGTGTTTCCCTCCCAAGGCTGGTTGAAGACTATGGAGACCTCTTGCGGAACAGGATTATGCAGCCTCAGCTCCACGTTCCTCGACTCCGCTATAAGCCAGTTGTCGATGAAAAGCTCAAGCCGGGATCCTATGCTCCGAACCGTGTTTTCACCTTCTCCACAAGACCTGGAGGTAGCACTCATGAACAGGCGTATTGCTGCCCCCTGTTTAAACCTTTGTCTAGCAAGACGGTTCGCCGAAACATTTAAAAAAGAAAGGGTTGAGACGATTGTCCACTAGGGTGCTGGATAGATGAAGTTAAGATTATTGTTCGCAGCGTCCAGCGCCTTCATGAGAATTTCCTGATAGGCCCTGTTAGAATCTCCTTGAGGCGTGTACCCGTCTAACCCGAGCTGATAGTCTGCATCTTTTACTAGCTCGTTGATTGTCAGGAAATCCGTACCAGTTTTCACGCCCGGCGCGTAGACCAGCGCGTCTCCCTTGACGAAGCCTGCTTCAACGCTTAAAACCATGGCTGCAAGCTTGACGGACAGCATGTAAGCCATGTTCGTCGAGTCCGCGTCCAGGAGCCAGGCTCTGAGTTCAGAGTATGATTTGGGCTCGAACCGTTTACCGTCCTTTGTCCTCAAGTTATAGCCTGCTAACATTTCAAGCTCCGTGTATTCTCCACCAGGTTCATCCTTTATCTTGTCTTCACCGTTCTTGCTGCTCCAGAACCCTGGAGTATGGCCCCCGCCGTAGTAGCCTACGCGCACGATTCCGAAATTATTGTTCCCACTAGTCTCCCCCCATTCTACTGTTACAGATATTGTTGGGGGAGTTGTACTGGCCCAGTTCTGCGGCAAAACAACTTTGACGGTATACTCGCCGCAAACATCGTAGAAGCAGTAGCTAGAGCCGGTTGTCGTCCACGTAGCCCTGTCCTCCCCAATCCAGAGCTCCACCTGTATGCCGCTTAACACGGTTTCTCCAGCATCCATCACTCCGTTTGCATTAGAATCGTAGAACACGCATCCGGTTATCCCTGGTTTAACAGGCTCGTTTCCAACAGGCTCCGGCGTGTCTACCCAGATGTACGCGTAAACTGGGCTGGTGGCTAATACTGTTGCAAGCATAAGCGTCATCAACATGCTGACTGTGTTTTTCCTCATCTCGACATTTAGCACTTCGCCAAACGTATATAACGTCTTTTTTGTAAACGGGCGACACAATCATATTTAAAGACCAATCTGTACAATAGTTTACTTACTGAATTCTGCAAACCAATGTAGCGTGGGCTCAGATCACCTG
>JGI24721J44947_10007209_pt1 | contig 14783 bp, 10 predicted proteins | sample YelNatPaOPGAMG01_FD_44947 | JGI IMG/M metagenome (IMG submission 44947)
CCCTGCGGGGGTAGACGATGGCACGCGGCTAAGGTCCCGCCATAACGGCAATGCAGGAATCCGAGGCGGTCCCGCAGGAGACCTTTACGTAATCGTGCGAGTTAAACCCCATGAGATATTCCATCGCCAAGATGACGATTTGATTTTAGAACTTCCAATTTCTTTTGTTCAAGCCGCGCTAGGTGCCGAGATAGAAGTTCCCACTTTAGAGGGTAAAACTAAGATACGGATTCCAGCTGGGACTCAGCCGGGTACTGTATTCAGAATCCGGGGAGCTGGAGTGCTAAACATGCGCACGCAAACCCGGGGAGACCTCCTAGTGAAGGTGAATGTGGAGGTTCCAACTCACTTAACAACGGCCCAGAAGAACAAATTACTGGAGTTCGCAGCTCTTTGTGACGAGAAGAATACACCCGGAATAAGAAGTTTCTGGGAGAGAGTCCGAAAGCTGTTCAAGTAGTTTGTTGGCCGGGTACCTTAGTAGCAGCAGATGCATCGCCTTTATTGTACACCGACGGAACTAACCAGCGCGGTTAGAGCTGGTAGTTTAATTTTAACTGGACGGGAGGCTCACCACGCTGTTGATGTACTAAGGTTGCGCATTGGTGAAGAGGTAAATGTCCACGACGGGGAGGGTAGAATTCTCAGTTGTAAGGTCCGTAAAACTGCTCGAGGACGAATCGAATTAATCATAGAATCAATCGCGGAAGTCCCTCGCACTGAGTGGCAGATTGAGTTAGCTCAAGCGCTAACAAAGGGGGATGCCTTTGATCGGGTAATAGAGAAGGCAACAGAATTGGGGGTTCACCAGATTTGCCCCGTTATTACGAGGCGCACTGTGGTTAAGATCGAAGACATTGCGATGGCGGCGAAATTAGAGCGTTGGCGGCAAATTTCAGTAGCGGCGATGAAGCAATGCGGAACCCCTTGGTTGCCAAGCATTTTGCCGGCGGTTCAGTTCGATCAGTTGATCCATCAATGGCAGGAGCGAGAACTAGAACTTATTGGTGTTCTTACTGAAAGAACTGCTTTGATTAAGACCTGGTTTGGCAGGTTTAAAGTGCAACACGGACGTGTACCCAAGTCTGTGCGAATCTGGATTGGTCCTGAAGGAGATTTTACGCCTCAAGAGGTCCAGGCTTTAATGGAGAAAGGATGTAGCCCATTTACGCTCGGACCAAACGTGTTGCGTGCCGAGACAGCGGCAATATGTGCATCTGCAATTGTTATCCAGGAGTACTTGGGCGTGTCAGAGCTTGGAGATTCAAACTCCCCGGAGGGCAAATAGACTTTTTCGGCTTAGATAAAAAACTGGTAATTTGGCTTGGATTTGCTAAGTATGCGGTGCGTTTTCCCATTGATATTTGGGAAGAGATTTTAGTGTTTACGTGATGAAAGCAAGGATCATCATTACTCCGAAGAAGGCGGTGGTAGATCCCCAAGGCAAGGCTGTACAAAATGCTTTGCTTCAAATGGGGTATAAAGGTATCTCTGCAGTTCACGTGGGCAAATACCTCGAGATCGAGCTTAACGGAATCGACCGCGAAACTGCCCGTCAGCAAATTGATGAGGCGTGCCGTCGGTTTCTAAGTAATCCCGTGATTGAAGACTATCACTTAGAAATACTGGATTAGGAGCCTACCATGAATGTAGGGGTAGTCCAATTCCCGGGATCAAACTGCGATCAAGATGTTGTCCACGTGTTGCGAAACGTTTTCGGTGTGAGTGCCCGATATATATGGCATAAGTCAAGCAAGCTGGGGCCTGTTGATGCAGTGGTGTTGCCTGGAGGATTTAGTTATGGGGATTACCTTCGAACCGGCGCAATTGCACGATTCAGCCCTGTAATGAGTGCTGTCAAGCTGTTTGCTGAGAACGGTGGGTTAGTGTTGGGGATCTGCAACGGGTTCCAGATTCTTTGTGAAGCAGGACTGTTGCCGGGGGCACTCGTTCGGAATCGCTCATTACAGTTTAGATGCGAGTACGTGTTTTTGAAAACGCTTAACCGGAATACGCCATTCACCCTAAAAGTGCCCACCGACCAGCTTTTAAGGATTCCAATCGCCCACGGGGAAGGATGTTATTTTGCAGATGAGGCCATCCTCGCCCAGTTGCAAGCGGAAAATCGCATTTTGTGGCAATATTGTGATGTAAATGGCAACCCTACCGAAGCTGCAAACCCAAACGGCTCACTTTTGAACATAGCCGGGATTTGTAATGCGCGCGGGAACGTCGCAGCCCTCATGCCGCACCCGGAACGCGCTTGCGAATCCATCTTGGGTAGTACCGACGGTAAATTCATTTTTGCAAGCATGTTAGCATTTTTGACCGAACGGGTTGCTTTAAGTACCCCTAAACCAGAAATTTTTGCCGGAGCGAAAGATCATTCAAACACAACTCCGGCCAAAAACCTTGAGTTTGGAGGCAAGGAATTTTGAACCGGCCATGGAAGAACCAGTTATTACACCAGAATTAGTCGCCGCCCATAATCTTACTCCAGAAGAATACGAGCAAATAAAGCGCATTCTTGGACGTGAACCTACCTACACTGAATTGGGGATATTCTCAGTGATGTGGAGTGAACATTGCTCTTATAAGAGTACGCGCCCGTTATTGAAGCTTTTCCCTACACGATCGCCAAGAATTTTAGTAGGGGCTGGGGAGGAAAATGCCGGCATTGTGGATATAGGCGATGGGTTGGCAATCGCTTTTAAAATCGAGTCCCACAATCATCCCAGTGCTGTGGAGCCTTTCCAAGGGGCTGCTACTGGAGTGGGAGGTATAATTCGTGACATTTTTACAATGGGTGCACGGCCTATTTGCGTGATGAATTCGTTGCGATTTGGTCCGATTCGCGACGAAGGATCAATAAAAACGCCTGGCAGGAACAATGAGAATGGAGATCCGGAGGGTCAGGCAGCCCAGATTGCCAATAACAAACGATTATTTGCTGGAGTGGTTGCAGGAATCGCCCATTATGGGAATTGCTTCGGAATCCCCACAGTGGCAGGGGAAGTGTATTTCGATCCTAGTTATGTAGGTAATCCATTGGTAAACGTTTTTTGCCTTGGTGTACTTAAGCATGAGCAGATAAAGCGTGGCAGGGCATGTGGGATTGGCAACCCGGTGTTCTACGTCGGACCGCCCACCGGTAGAGATGGATTGGCTGGAGCAGCTTTTGCCTCCCAGGATCTTACGGACGAATCAGCTGAATTACAACGTGGGGCAGTCCAAGTAGGCGACCCGTTCATGGAAAAATTGGTGTGCGAGGCATGTTTAGAACTTTTTGCTACTGGAGCTGTTGCAGGGGTACAAGACATGGGTGCAGCTGGCTTGACTTGTTCAACATGCGAAACTGCTGCACGGGCAAATACCGGGATTGAGATCGATTTGGACCAGGTGCCCCAACGCGTGCCCGCTATGACGAGTTACGAGATAATGTTAAGCGAGTCACAGGAACGTATGCTCATTATCGTTCACAAGGGGCGCGAGCATGAGTTAATCCGTATTTTTGATAAGTGGGATCTACCTTGGGCTAAAATTGGTTACGTTACCGACACGGGCCGGATGGTAGTAAAGCATAAGGGTAAAATTGTGGCTGATATTCCGGCGAAGGTTATCGCAACTGAGGCTCCCGTTTACCAACGGCCTGCGCGTGAACCTGCGTACCTTCAAGAAGTTAAGAATTTTACATTGGATGGGATCGAAGATACCGCAGATCCGATTGACGCTTTAAAACAGTTGGTTTCATGGCCAACCCTGGCCTCGAAAAACTGGGTTTATCGTCAGTACGATCATATGGTCCGAAATAACACTGTGGTTTGCCCCGGCAGTGACGCTGCGGTTTTGAGGATTAAGGCTGATGCTTTACCTCCAGATCCAAAACCAGAAGGAAAAGAAGACGAGATTGAACCGGGTTCGTCCACATCCGTACCCGAAAAATATATTGCGTTAACCTGCGATTGTAATGGGACGTACGTCTACCTCGACCCTTACGAAGGTAGCAAGATTGCGGTTGTAGAAGCAGCGCGAAATCTTGCATGTTCAGGAGCAATACCCCTGGGATTAACCGACAACCTGAATTTTGGCAGTCCACTGAATCCAGAAATATTTTGGCAGCTTAAGGAATGTGTACGCGGGATTGCAGATGCATGCCATGCTTTGAACATACCCGTCACCGGCGGTAATTGCTCGCTTTATAACCAAAGCCCATCCGGCGCAATTGATCCAACTCCAACTATTGCAATGGTTGGGTTTATTGAGAGGGCCGAAGACATAACTACCCAATGGTTCAAGGACCCCGGCGATGCTGTGATTCTGCTTGGAGAAATCATTAACTCTGAGGATCCCTTGTATGGGCTAGGCGGAAGCGCCTACCTGCAAGTGGTACATAAGATAAAAAACGGGCTGCCTCCACGATGTGATCTAAATCGAGCCTGTAAGCTTCATACTACATTGGTAGGATTGATTCGAAGTGGCGTAATTAAAAGTGCGCACGACTGTAGCGAAGGTGGGCTCGCTCTGTGCTTAGCAGAATGTTGTATTAGTCAGGTCATAGCTCGTAATACACCTCGCTTAATTGGAGCAACTATAGATCTTACCGGCTTTACCGACGTCCAGCGGCTAGATGCCCTACTTTTTAATGAGGCACAATCACGTGTGATCGTTACATGCCGGTCAATTGATGTGCCTAAAGTCGTTGAGAGAGCACGTCTTATGGGGGTGCCAGCTACCCATATTGGTTTTGTGGGTGGTGATACCCTCACGATTAAAACCGTAAAAGGAGACTTTACCTGGCGTTTGGATGAATTACATGATTTGTGGTGGAATTCGATAGCCAGATGCATGAGATAATTTTTGACGATCATCCGGGTCATTATTGTGGAATTTTCGGAGTTTACGGCCACCCGCGAGCCGCGGAGTTGACCTTTTACGGTTTGTATGCCCTCCAGCATCGCGGACAAGAAAGCGCAGGTATCGTCGCTTGTCATAACGGACAGTTTTTTAAGCACCATGGCATGGGATTGGTGGCCCAGGTCTTCGCAGGGATCGATTGGTCCACTTTACCTGGGCACATGGCAATTGGGCACACTCGATACAGCACCACGGGGTCTTCAAACGTACGAAATGTCCAGCCCTTAACGGTGGAGTGTAAGCGGGGGCAAATAGCCCTCGCGCATAACGGTAACCTTACAAACGCGTTGGAACTGCGGGATCAGCTGGAGGAAAAAGGGCTTATCTTCCAAACCACCACAGACAGCGAAATTATCTTAATGCTCCTCGCACAGCCAACGATAGGAGGTGAACCTAATAATTTGTTGAAAACCATCCGAAGTCTTCGCGGAGCATTCTCACTCGTCATAATGACCGAAAAAGAACTAATCGGTGTCCGCGACCGCTTCGGGTTCCGCCCGCTTTCGATTGGTAAAAAAGAGGATGCGTGGGTCTTGGCGAGTGAAACCTGTGCATTCGACCTCATTGGAGCTAAGTTTGTCCGCGAGGTCGAGCCCGGAGAAATTGTCATTATTGACGAGCGGGGATTGAAGGGAATTCAGGCTTTCCCCGAACATAAACGAAGAGCATTTTGCATATTCGAGTTTATTTACTTTGCAAGGCCCGATAGCTGCCTTATGGGGCGAACAGTCCACCAGGTCCGAGTTGAGTTGGGCCGCCAGCTCGCTCAAGAAAACCCAGTGGACGCAGATATTGTCGTACCCGTCCCAGATAGTGGAAATTGTGCTGCCTTGGGTTATTCTCTCGAAAGTGGGATTCCGTTCGAAATGGCCTTCGTGAGAAACCATTATGTGGGACGTAGTTTTATCCAGCCTTCCCAGTTAATTAGAGACTTTAACGTACGTGTTAAACTGAATCTAATTGCAGAGTTGGTCCGCGGAAAGCGTGTAATTGTAATAGACGACTCCATAGTTCGAGGCACCACTAGTCGAGCCCGCATCAATACTCTAAAGGAAGCAGGAGCAAAAGAGGTCCATATGATGGTTAGTTGTCCGCCACATAGATTCCCCTGTGTCTACGGGATCGATTTTCCGGATAGGAGCAAGCTCTTAGCTGCAAACTGTACTATTGAACAAATCCGGCAATACCTTAATGCGGACTCATTGTATTACCTGTCCCAGGAGGGGATGGTAAAGGCAACTGGTCTGCCCTCCGAATGCTTCTGCATGGCTTGTTATGATGGAAACTATCCTGAACCATTTAGGCCGGATTTAGACAAAGCGATAATTGAGCGCCGACCAAAAAAGACCGAAAGCCTTGCTGAAAGTATACTTCGGGATTTGGACCAAACTCGGCTATTCTAGTCGAAAGGTACAGATTAAAGGCGCGTTTCCTATTTGCATTGCACCCCATTTCTAAATGCGGCTGGTAAACTAGTAATACCGTACAGCGTTTACACGGAGGCCATTAACTAAAGATTAAGCGCAACTGCACAGTTTAAATATCAGGGTCAAGTTCTAAGGTCGGCTTTCGTTGACCTAAATGTCTGTTTTCCAGTTGTGTCAGATAATGGGTAAGCTCAGCTGGGCTTTGCTTCATTCAACGCGCACAAGCTAAAACCCGAATCTAAATTCCGCTAGGTAGCCACTTGCGGTAGAGAATGCGCGCGGGCCTTTGGCTGGTACAATTTGGTTAGCGTCGGCTTTGGAGCTTTTTTGCAGAGGGCTTTTAAAATGGTACATATGTCATATAGCCAGGATTGCTTGCACGTGGGTAAACTAAGAACCCTAAAAGGAGGCACGCCATGAAGTACGTTGTGAAGGTAAATCTGTTCACGGCCGCAGCCCTGTTAGTTACTGCGGGAGCCTACGGCTACGTAGGCATGAGCACACCCAAATTACGGGTGAACGGGAGATGGTTGGAAACATACAATGGGCAGAAAGTCCGGCTTCTAGGTGGTTGGATGCAACCTACTGCATCCTGGTTTAATGGGAATAGATGGTACAGTGATCCAACCGATTGGCTAAATAAGTCACAAATCCAACCGATGCTGGATTATATGAAAGAGGTAGCAAATGTGTTTAGCGATACGAGTGCGAAATATGGGAGGAGCTACGGTTGGTACATGACGTTTGTGCGAATGAACACGGATTCAATCGGCGGGTGGACTCATGAGAATGGTTTGGTCAACAGGGCGCAATTTGATGGCTGGCTAACAAACTTTATAGTCCCTTATGCACAGCATCTTAAGTCACGTGGTCTTTATTTGATCATTTGTGCCACGGGACCAATCAATACACCTAATAATGGTACACGTAATTGTGGGGTGGTCGAACAACAACGACTCCGTACGTTTTGGAAAATTGTGGCGAGCACTCCGGGGATCAAAAGTGCCGATAACATTCACTTTGAGTTGATGAACGAGCCAGTGGATATTGAATCTTCTCCAGGGAATGGGGATTGGGGTAACCACGCAGATAAATACTACAAAGCATTTAGGGATTGGATCCAACCAATAATTGACGACGTACGGAGTACCGGAGCTGACAATATCATTTGGGTCCCCACACTTGAATGGCAAGGCACGCCTATGCAGTGGGTTTCATATCCATTCTCGGGCAATAATATTGGTATTGCGTGCCATTTCTATCCTGCCTACGGAGGTGTGTTCGATAATCCGACCGCTGTGGAAAATCTCTGGAATTCTCAGTATAAACCTGCTGCTGATAGGTGGCCTCTTGTGATTACTGAATGTTTTTGGTTCCCCCAAGGGAGTTCTTCTGACCTGTGCAATGGCAGTACTGCAAAATTTGGTAACGCGTTGAGAAAGTGCATCGATCTTTCAGGAAATGTCTCCTGGCTTATTGGCTTCGTGGGAGATCTCTTATACGATCTTAGCCAATCACGTCCGTCTAGTTGCACCCTGAGTTCAAAAGAGGGTGCACAGGCCGCTTTTGATTGGTGGTACGAATATAACGGTACCATGCCTAAAAGCGGCAATACGTATAAGATCATTGCTTGCCATAGTGGGAAAGCAATGGACGCATACGGTGCACAGACCGCAAACGGTACACAGATCATCCAGTGGACATACCATGGCGGAAATAATCAGCGGTGGATTTTAACTGATCGGGGCAATGGGCAATGGAGTATCACAGGTGTCCAGAGTGGTCGATGTGTGGATATTAGCGGACAAGGCACTGCTAACGGGACAAAGGTCCAGCTTTGGGATTACTGGGGTGGTAACAATCAAAAATACTTCTTGTTCTCTACCGCCGGCGCATACTACCGGATTTCACCAGTTCATTGCTTTGAGTCATGCTTGGATGTGGAGGGAATTTCTACCGCCGATGGTGCAAAAGTCCAGTTGTGGCAATGGTGGAGAGGTGACAATCAGCGCTGGGGATTCTTAACTCCATAAACCGGGTGCTATCTCACTCTCCGCCCACCCGCAAGCAACTGAGGAACGTGCAGCACGAATCCCCTTCGTCGCTGCACGTTCCATGTTTTATGTTTGATAGGGTGCTTATGATAAGCTTATTGTTACAGGTGTGTGTTGCCTGCGTAATCGGATTCTGTTGCTGTAGGGTGTGTTTTGCAAGCCCTGACACAAACAAAATCCGGGATGCCCTTCAAAGTGCACTTGGTGAAAAACTCTCAAATCAACGGTTAGAATTGCTAAGCGCTATCGCAACTAGTCTCACCCCAAAAGAAATCCCCGAGGCGTTAAAAATTGTCGAAGAGATAAAATCAAGCCGGGATCGATTTGCTTTTAAGTTTTTTGTGCTAAAGCGATGGGGTGAGCTAGAACCAAGTCAGGCATTTGCTTATGTGGCAGGTGAACCAGAGAGCCTAACAAAGGTCGAGGCGATCCGAGCTATTGCAGTTTCATTTGCTCGTTCGAATCCGCCTACCGCCGCAGCAGCGGCTTTAAAAATGCCCCCAGGTCGGGCGCGAGTGGAGGCAGTTTCATTAATTGCTGAAGAATGGGCTCGGCACAGTACTAAAGATGCCTTAGCCTGGGCTAATAGTATTACGAATGAGGTTTTACGACGAACTGCGTTGAAAAGCATTTATTTTGTGCTTGTTCGATCCGACCCAGTTCAGGTTTCGAGAGTCGTAACTGCCCTTCCACAGGGCCCAATACGAACCGCGCTTATTGCAAATGTCGCTGAAAATTGGGTTGCTCTTGATCCGGACGAGGCAATTAGGTGGGCCCAATCACTCCCGGAGACTGAAGAAAGGCGCTTGGCACTCTCTATTGCTGTGGAAAGTTGGGCAGACTTCAACCCTACTGCAGCGTTTATTTTCGCCACTAACTTCCAAGATGAGGATTTGTCTAAGGAATTGACCTCAACTGCGCTGGAGCGTTGGGCATTACAGGACCCACTATCTGCATTTGAAGAAGCTAGGAAATTGAAAGACTTGGAGCTACGGGGGCGATCAGTCGTGCGAATTATAACTGTCTCCAGTCCTATGGATCCAAGAACCGTTGCAAAACTGATCTTGCATTTAGATCCTAGTGACCCCGTGTGGGATGACGCAATTGAAGCCTATGTGGATGAGATTCACGTTTGGAATCCTGAGGCTGCCATGAGCTTGGCCTTGAAAGCTTCGGACCTTACGCGCCGTAATCAACTAGTAGAGAAAGTGTTTAAAGTGTGGCTCAAGTTTGATATTGAGACAGCCAGGAAATGGATTGGTACTGCACCCTTGGCTGAGGATAGTAAACGTAGTTTGAGTTCTTTAACCCCTGAACTTGAATTTTAGGCCGAAGGAAAGCGGTCAAAACGTATGTGGATTAGAAACGGTAAGTTCGTGATTTGGATTTTCATTGTTGTGGGAGTCGTAAGCATTTGCTTTTTCACCCAATTTGCAAGCAAACCAATAAATAAGGTGATGTTCACGGAAGAACACGACTATGACAATTCACCTATAAACGGGGCGGCCACCTTTAATGAAAAAACCAACAAAACGTGGGTAAACACTGGGTCCAATGGATCCCACAATTCTCAAGGTAATCCCGAACCACCGCCAGACTTGGACGAAGCACGAAAATGGGCAAAAGAAAACATGGACGTTGCCCTTGCTTGGCTCAGTGAGGCCCCTCCCAGTCTGTTGCGAGAAGTAGTTGCCCAAACCGTGTGTGTTCACATTGCGGAAACTAACCCCGTCCTTGCAGTGAGCTTAGCAGAAACCTACGCACCTGAGGATACGTATTTATTGGAGAATCTTACTTACCAATGGGCTGAGTCGAATTTTGAAGCAGCTTTGTCATATGCATTGAGTAAATCCCCGGGTGAAAAGCGGGACCGTTTACTTTCGCGGATTGTACTACTTCAAGCGAAGCGTGATCCTGAGGGGGCGGCACGCCTCGCTGTGAATGAAATAATGCCAGGTCCCGTACAAAACGAGGCGGTCCTTTCAATTATACATCAATGGGCATTGCAAAACCCAAACGAGGTTTTAGGCTGGATTTACCAATTTCCCGAGGGCGAACTTCGCGAAAGAGCTTTAAGAGAAGTCGAAAACATTATGCGCCCGCCTATCTCATCACCTTCCAGCGTTGACGCTGAATGACCCTTCATCCCAAATGAAATCACATGTAAAAAATGAATGCAAATGGCAGTCGGGTGGCACAACGGGTAGTTAATAGTTTTTTGAAAGATGTGTGTTCGCTTATGTGCGTGGTGAAGCTGCTTAGTAACGTGATTATGCTACTTGTTGGGGTGATCAGGCTCTGTGTTTATTGAAAAATCATAACACCGCTTACGGCTTCTTGGCGCAGGCGCAACCTACCCGTCTACAAAGGGAATACTATGCAGGATGCAGAGGATTGAATGGAGGGGGGAGTGTTGACAGTTTTGCCAAAAAGTGTATTTTGAAAGTAAATATGAGGGAGGAAAGGGTGAGAACGGAAATTTTCAGAGCAAGCTCATTGAAAAGTATATTGTATGCTGTTGTAACGGCTACCCTGTTGCAGGGTGGAATACTGGAGGGGCAGTATATAACGTGATAGGCACGTACACGAATTGGCCCACTGTTTGGAATGTTGTTCCCGGTCTGTCAGATCCGAGGGACGTATCAGGATCAAGATATTGGATCGACTTTGTAGGGGATAATACCTATCCAGTAGCTTATTGGGCAGTTGATTCTGACTACGTCTATTTCAGAATGCGGGTGAGAGGCAATACTACTCCAGACAACATGTCGGATTCATTTTTCGTATTGATTGATAGGGTGGGGCTGGGACAGGAAGAGGTGCCAGAGTACGGTTTTGCTTGGGACAACAACATTCCAAACCCGAACCAACGAGATCAGCACGGTTTGGAAATGCAGGTTTTAGGCACACTCGGCAATGCGTGGGGCGGCACTAGCATGGATGACATAGATGGTAGCTCAGGACAAAAATACGCGAACGATATTAACGGTGGAGGTAGAACTACTGATGGATATGTCCGGCTCACTACTGACGTACCTGGAGGGGACTTTGGCCAGACGATGTTCTTAGATTTCGCAGTTTCTTGGTGGTATTTGACAAATTATACAGGCTTAGCACCCACCCAACAATGGCGGATTGCTATTGCAAGCGTTGGTAACGCAAACGATCACACCCGATTGGGCCTAAATGGGGATATTGTGGGGGCGAGTGTAGATGATCCGGTGTCAACTGGGTGGAGTGAAATTTTAAATGTGCCCGAACCAAGCTTTGGCTGCTTCGGAGGGGTGTTCTTGGTTTTGTGGCTATGGAGAATTCGCAGCCAAAAAAGAGAGGGCTGATTGCCTACCTTCCTTTCGTTAGGATTTTGAACCCATAAATGATTAGTGCCCAATAAGGTTAGCTAACAGAGAGTGTGCTGTCGTATTTTTTGCTGTGAGTAAGGCCATCCGGATTGTAGAGTATATTTCCAGGAACGTTGTTATAAATCATGCGCTAAAGCGGGAAAAATTCCCAGTTTACAGACCGGCAAGTTTTTTGTTTTAAACGCTAAAATTTGATTCGTGTGTGCGGCACCTTGCTAAGGCGGTTCTTAAAAGTAAGATTTGGAATGCAATTCCCTATTTGTAGAGCACTGGGACCGCGGTTTTGGTGATTTAGCCACGGGAACTTGTAATATCTGGATTTGATCTGTGGTCAGAATGTTGTGGTCAGATCAGTTGGGGGTTCGGAACAAACTAAAAAACCTAAAGATAGGCAAAAAATAAAATTCCCTATTCACCCTTACAGCCTCAGGGGAGGCTTTGCTGAGATGATTATTTTTTTAGTTGGTTCGTTCGCTGCTTATAGTGGGAGGCTTTGTGTTTTTTTGAGGCCCCCCCTTGCCTAAAAAGGCATGCTGCAATTGTTTTAGTGGTTGGCACACTAGATTTTTGGGGTGATGTGGGCCTGTTGGCTAATTGGCCGAAAGGCAACTTACATTGGCTTTTTTGCTTGTCAGCTGGGGGAAGTCGTCCGATAAAAGATTTGTGCAGGAGTTGATCCACAAGATTGAGTTACTTGGCGGAGTAGCACCATTGGTATTTTTGTTCATGTACGTACTTGGCAGTGCGCTGATGCTGTGGCGATTGTCTGCCATGCATCAGAGCGGAGGTACGAGTGGGGTTTTAGGTTTAATGTTGCTTCCCTTCGCGACAGCCTTTGGGAATATCCTCTTTGCTTGGTACTCTGCGGCCCACGGAGGAGAGGCAGAGGGGGTCGTAGTAAGTTGTCTGACACACAATTTAACAGGGGTGCTGTTATTGACGGGTATTGTGGCTTTTTTCTGGAAGTTAGAAGTAGCGAAGGAATCCGGTGGTGCTTCTGGGGAAAAAGTCCAAAAAAGTGAAGGTGGGGACCAAAAACGGGTACAAAAACTGTGGATTTTAACCGCCCTAATTGCGATTTTGTTCTTTACGTGTTTGGTTTGGGTAATAGGGATCGAGAGAGGTGAAGGACATAGCTTACTCCAGCCCAAGAATAATGCATTGCAGTTGAGTGTTTCAGATGCCCTCATCCTCTTAGCAACATTTGTATTTTGGGAAATTATCTATTTGATCGAAGCGTTGAAAGTGAACAAACCCGAGCAACAGCCTGTGACCTGGCGGTTGGTCCTGAACATTACTTTAGTTTTAATTGGTGCGGTGGTTTGTGGCAAAGCTGCTCAATGGTTGATCACGTACGCCTTTAAAGGAGGTGTGGGTGTTCAAAAAGGTGCGCCGTTAGGGGTTGCTGTAGGATTAATAACTGCAATTCCTAACGCAATGGTTGCTTTCTACTATGGTTGGAAAAAGAAACCTGAGGTTGTGTACGGTGTTCAGGCCACAGCTGCAAACGTGTGTATACCGTTTTGTTTAGTTGTGTTTCTTCTTATGAGTGGCAAGGCAATTACGCTACAGGTGGACATAATATTGGGTGGGCTTATAGCACTTTTATTCGGGGTAATTTTGCAAATAATGTTTTTGGGTTCTGTGGGTAAAATCCCACGTCCAATTGGGACGCTTTTAATTCTCATGTACTTCGTTGGTTTAGGAATAATTGCAACCCACGCAGGCTTAATCAGAGTCTAATAACAGCAGTGGGGATAGGGTGGACTCATGCTAGGATAGATTAACTTCTTTCCTTGACAACCTAGCGGAGGAAATTTTTTCCACGCGGATAGTGAGAAGGTAGAGGTTTGGTAGAGGGCAAGATATAAAATAGCATTTTTGTCCTTTTGGACCTTGATCAATCTGGATCGCGTTGCCTGCCCAAAACTATAGGTGAGCGGTAATAAGATGCATGGCCAATTCCAGCTAGTCCAATGCATGAGATGTGTAATGAGATTTACGGGTTTCTAGGTTAACTGATTTCGGGCCGATTCTCGGTAATAAGGGGATGTAGCGATTGGGTTTGAGTTGAGAGTATTTTTGGGGGATTGTACTGATTTTCTAATTTGGGGCGCTATCTCGATACCAGCTCTTGAGGTCTTTGTTTTAAAAGTGGAATGGTTAAACTTTTTGGGTCGCGAAAGGAATTGGCTCTCAGTACGTGTTAGTTACTACCGACCCTTAGTGGTAGTTGGGGGCGTTCTTTGTGTTTGCAAAATTTCTGCGTGGTAACACAAGGGCAAAGTAAGAACCCCAATACGATAGCTTGTGCCAGGTAGGTAGTTAAGTGAAATTACAGCCTATAAACAAGATTGCTATGGTACGATCAAAATAGCTTCGCCTGGGACAACTGTCACGTTAGTGGGTATCGCAGCCAAGAATGGTAAGCCAAATTCCACTTGTTGTGTGACCCGCAGGTATGGCAAAGCAGTGGGACTTATTGGTTCTAATTGATGGCCTACTGAGATTACAGTTGCCCAAAAAGAAGGTTCGCCCGGGGCGAGTTTTCTTACCAATACCTTTTGTCCTGGTTTGGGCCGTAATTTGTAAGGGTATCTCACCCACGCCATGATTTTATCGGACTTAGACGCGCTTATAGTCATTATTGGTAGATCGCGGACAATCCTTTGGCCGGGTTTTACATTAATTGCGCTCACGAACCCATCAATTGGAGCGCATAATGGGATGGGGCGGTAAAGTTTTTTGAGACGTTCCTGTTGGGCTGAAATTGCTTGGGCGATAGCAGGGTCGATTTGTGAAAGGTGGTTTGCTCCGGCAATTTGGAGTTCTGACAAGGCTTTCCTGAGTTCCTCAATGTGGTTTTGTCGCGCAGTCACCTCTGCTTGCAATGCGTCTCGGTCCCGCACAGCCACGTCGTAACCAAAGTCATTCCGGTTAGGGCCCATGCCACGGGAGATGAAGTTAGCTTCTAACAACTTTTGTGCTCGTACAAGTTCGGCTTCGGCCTGTTGGAGTTTTATCTT
>JGI24721J44947_10007237_pt1 | contig 14743 bp, 19 predicted proteins | sample YelNatPaOPGAMG01_FD_44947 | JGI IMG/M metagenome (IMG submission 44947)
ATTCCAGTGTCCTCCATTGCATCAAGAGCAGCTCTGCTCACCTCCTTGGTCAGATCGGCATCAGCCTTCTCCACCACAACTGCAACATTGCTTCCATAGATCAGATCGTCCGGCGAGGATCTGGCTATTATCCTCACGATTCTGTCACCAATCCTCTCCCTCAATATCTCCTCGAACCTCCTTACCAGCTTTAGCCAGCCCTTTTCTACTCTCATCTCCAGAATATATGCAATTCCCATACGGTTTAAGTGAAGTGATCTCTATTAAAGCTTCTGCTATCTGTATAACAGCTCTTTCCATGCATGCAGCATTTTGCATGCATGTGTTTCATCTTATTATTCCCTCAGCTCAACTGCAACTTCTCCCTCCAGCGATCCTGTCTCCTGCCAAACTCTAAGATTCCTTGCAATTGCCTTGTATGGCCTTCCATCCTTTAGCTCAACAACCACCTTTCCTGTAACCAGCTTGTTTGGCCCTATTTTGTCCTCTAATGCGAAGCTTAACTTCATCAAAAGTCTGCTCAGATCCCTCTTGTGCTCCTGCAGGATTGTCCTGTTTCTAGCTCCTATGGCTCCCCAGAGGTACTTTATGAAGCTTGCCCCAGCCGGGTTAACAGGCCTCACGAGATCGATCTCGATGCTCATAGGATATTCTCGTAAGTAAGGTTATAAATTCTAGCTTTTCAGTTATATACCTATTTTAATCAAAGATCTATTGAATCAAATTGATTTGGAACTATAAAGCGATTTTCTCCTCTTACTACTTCCTTTATTTTCTTCCTTTCCCTCCTGTTTATGTGCACCAGTGCTATCAGCTTTGGACTATCATCAAATCTCAGATCCTCAAGGCAGGAGTGTGTTTGAACAATGGGCTTTATCGAGTAGCACTCGCATATAGCTAGGTTGCTCCTCCTGAAAAGCTTGATTACATCGCTTGTAAGCTTTCCATCTCCGCTGTAGCATATGCTCTTTCCATCTACATCTATCCTCACAGCCAGATTTTTCAAGCTGTGCTCTGTTCTGGCAGTCCTTATAGAAATACCATCGAGCTCAGCACCATTATCAACTTCAATAAACTTTATATAATTCATTCTGTCCAGAAAGCCCTCATAGCCAAGGTTCATTAGGAGCTCAACTCTCTCCTTTATCCCTCTTTGCCCCATTATAAGGAGCTTCTTCCTCCTTCCATCTTCCCACATCCTCATTAGAAGAGGAGGGATGCCGAAGCAGTGATCCGCATGGAAGTGGCTTATGTAGATTGCGTCCAGAAAATCCGGGTCATCTCTGTATCTCCAGAGGTTATTGGGGATGTTGTAACCGCAGTCCAGCAGTATATTCATTCTGGATTCTATCAGGATTGAGGTGTTCGCCTCATTCTCATCGAGGGCCTCGCCAACTCCAAGAAACACGACCCTCATAAGCAACTTTAAAAGGGAAAAATAAAGTTACCTAAAGCTTTTTGCTGAACTTTTAATTAATGTGTTTTTACTCCTTAAATTCTTCATTACCCTATTCTCTATCTCTCGCTCTCTTTGGATAAACACATCTGATTGAGCTATTCATATGGATTGCTATGATGACACGGATGGCTTACCTCGATCCCATCATTGCCCTTATCTTCGGCTCAAAAACATGCCAGAGCCAGTCAGCAAATTCAGCCAGGTTCTTTGTCTGGATAAGGACATCACCAGGGCCAGTGATCTCCACAACAAGGCCTTCTCCGCTCAGCACAAACTCCTTCAGGCCACCTATTCTTCTAACTTTGTAGGAACATGTGTCGGAGAAGCCGACTAAATGAAAGTTGTCAACTATGAGGCTCTCCCCTGCCGATAGATGATGCCTATCTATTGCTCCAAATGTGTTTATGAATAAATTCCCCTTTCCCGATGTCTTTATCATGAAAAGGCCCTGTCCAAATATTCCCTTTGTGAAGCCCTGCCACTTTATGTCCAGATCAACAGTTGGATCAGATGCTATATATGAGGATCTCTGTATTATGTAGCCGTTGTGGCCTTCTAGAACAAGCCTCTCTATATCCCCAAGAGGGGCTGCGACAAGCCCCATCTCTCCCGGCCCTCCAACTGCAGTGTAATCGTTCACAAACAATGACTGACCTCCTAGNACTCCCACCTTTATCGTGTCGAGTATGCCGGCTCTTGCCCTNGTCTTTATCTGAATGTTGGGNGACATGTANGTCATCGCACCTGCCTCNGCTGTTATCGTCTCACCTGGATTCATCTTNACAACCAGCATGCTGTAAGAAGGCCTGTACTTTATCTCATATTCCATATCAATTTTAGAGGAATGCAAACATATAACTCTTTCGTGAGCTGAAGGATGGATTTATGCTACCTAAAAAGGCCTTCTATGCTGGAAATAACTTGCTAAATAATCCTTCTATTGTAATAATATCTTCTATCTCCCTAGGTTCAGGAGGAAAGCCGGTATATCCTCTTCAGAAAGGACTGTAACATCTCTGGGATATCTTCTGTGAGGCTTTCCAGCCTTAACCTCAACTTTCAGCTTTCCAGAGATAACATCCACCTCAAGTCCATTCCTCCAGAAGTAAACTTCTCCAAATTCCCTGAGGACATGCTCCTGAACAACCCACTCAAGAAGAGCTGCTCTTGAGAGATCTGCCCCAAGGAGCTTTGAGAGAGATACTGCAAGGAATGGATCCCTGATAAAGATCTTCTTCTCCCTTCTGTAGAGGATTTTCCCATCTTCCTTTAAGTAAGCTACTCCTAGGAGGAACATGTCCTCCATCAGCCTTACATAATCATGGACAGTGTTGTGCGATATTCCAAGATCTCCTGCAATTGAGTTGAAGCTGATGGCACTGGGAGCCTTCTCTATTATCGATTTAGCTATAAGCCTTAGAAGCCTGGGATTTCTTCCTGCCTTAACGGAGTCCATCTCAATGCTGGCAATTAGATCCTCTGAAAACCTTTCATCCCCATTTATGCTCCTGGGAAATCCTCCAGTCTCAAGATATTCATCAAAAGCTGAGAGAATTCTGCTGTACTCGCTGATCCTCAATTCAACCCCTCTCACCTTTGCATATTCCGGAAAGCTGAGAGGAAGGACCTCCACAGTTCTTCCCATCCCTCTTCTCCCGGGAAAAGCCTCAGAGAACCCCTTGAACCTGAATGAAGCGGAGCCTAGAAGAACCAAGACATCCCTTTCCAGAAGACCCAGATCAACATATCCCTTCACTATCCTCCACCAGCCCTCCAGCCCTGTGACCTCATCCAGAAAGATAACAGAGCTCTTCACTCCATTTCTCTCCTTAAACCTCCTGTAGAAGTTCAGGACATTCCTCAGCTCCTTTGCATCGGAGGCAAGATCGCAACTGAAGTAGAAGATCGATTCTGAGCTTCTTTCCTTCAGGAGCTCCGATATGAGAAGCTTCACTCCTGTTGTCTTCCCCACCTGTCTAGGTCCCATCACTATGTTCATGGAGAAGGGCTCAAGAGAGATCTTATCTATCCAGGAGGGCCTCCATTTCACCCTGCTTTCATTGTATTTCCTCAGATCTCTGTCTCTTGTTTCCCAGTTCTCCCATTCCCACCAGGGATTCTGGGAATATATTAGCTCCTCCATCTTGTCAGTTAACTGACAAGATATATAAAAAGCTTTGTCAGTGTACTGACAATATACGACTCGAAAAAGATTAAAATTCCATTTTCATCTTGAAGAGAATGGCAGCAGGGGATATCTGGGAGGCTAGGGAGCTTTTCTTCAAAAAGAGTTTTTGGGATGGGATAATGAGGGGAGTAGACAGAAATAAGGCCGTGGAGATAGCCGAAAGAGTCCTTAAAAGTCTTCCGGAGGAGGAGAGCATAGGAACTCTTCTTGCAGCCCTCTACATAGCTTCGCTCCATCTGATATCAGTAGGCCTTTCCACAATGCCTGAAACTATGAAGCAGATGCTCAAGCTCATGGAAAAGGAGATGCCAGGAGGCTGAGATCTTAAAAAGAGGGATTTTATGAAAAAGATACTTGGGCAGGAATTCTTCAGGAGGAGGCCTGATCTAGTTGCAATGGATCTGCTGGGCAAGGTTATTCTGAACAAGAGAAGGAGAGTTGCGGGCATGATANTTGAAGTGGAGCCCTATTTTGGTCCAGAGGATCCGGCATCTAGGGCTAGGAAGGGAGGAGATCTGGCTAAAACAATGCAGGGAAAGCCCTGCACCGCTCTTGTTTATGGGGTTCACAAACAGTGGCTTCTCAACATAGTTGCCCATGAGGATGAAAAGCTGGGAGCAGTATTGATAAGAGGGATAATTCCGATGGATCCGATGACATTCAGGCCTCTTGGCAAGCCGATATGGGGACCCGGCCGTGTTACCAAATATCTGGATGTGGACAAGCGTTATCACAAGGCCTTTTTATGCAGTTGCGATCAGGAACTTCAGCTAAGAGATGGATTGAGAATTGATCCTAGTTGCATCATCAGATCAAGGAGAGTTGGAGTTAGGGAAGATCTACCAGAGCCGTTTAACTTCAGGATATCCTGCATAGAGGAGCTTTTAAAACGATTAACGAGCTAACATATCTCTCCACATTTTTGTAAAGTTAGTAAAGAATGTAGTTTGTTGCCGAAGGCTATCTAAATTATATTCCTATCTTGAATCAACTTTATATAGCTTAGCTAATTAAATTATAGGTGGATTGGTTTGGCTCTCCGCCTGAAGGTTGGAAGGAAGGGATATGTGATCCTTCCAAAGGCGATAAGGGAGGCAGTGGGCATAGAGGAGGGAGATGAGGTGCTCGTTGAAGTTGGAGATGGCATAATCCTCAGGCCTGTGAGGAGCAGAGTTGATGCTGATAAACTCAGGGATGCCTTTAAAAGACATCTAGAAAATCTGAAGAAGATAGAGGGAAGAAGGGAACCAAAACCCGGTGAGCTGGCAAGGTCATATCTGGAGGAGGAGTTCAATAAAAGCATTTATTGATGTGTTCCTTCTGATTTGCCTCAATAAGGTGAATAGCTGCTATTCAGCAGGAATATAGCCTCTTTCCAGGCCCATGCTTTATCAAGAAACCTTCCTGCTAATATACTTGAATTTATTAAATCCCTATTCTTATTTCTGTTGGTGGTCTGTAAAGCAGACCTGCTTTTTTGAGGACCTCTCTTCCTATTAGAGGGTTTTTCACGCCGAGTGTTGTGTATGCACTACACATAAACTCTAGATCACCAATCCTAACTATTGCTCTGGAAGTCCTAAGCTCCACTACTGTTCCAACAGCTGTTCGGGCTGATACCTTTGGTTCCTCAAGTCTGTTAAGTCCGAGGTCTATATACGTACTGAGAGGCACAAGTATCCCTCCCTGAAATCCTGTATCAATTATGAACTCCATCTCTAGAGATTTATCGTTCAATGGACTGCGAAGAATGGCCCTGACAACAGGCAGGAAGTTCTGCTTATCATTCTTAAAGTACGCCGACATATACCTCACCATGGCAAGCCCAGCTCCAACTCCTCCTTCTCATAAGGGAGCTTTATTACAAGAGCATTCCTCCTGCAATTTTCCCTAAAATTCCTCAGAACTTCATCATAGTCGCTGAATACCCCGATAATCCGCTGGTCGCATATAAGAACATATCCCTCTCCATGATTCTTAAAAATCGATCGATTCTCCCTAAATACCTCAAAGTTTTCCTTGTAAGCTTGCTCAAGCCCTGTCCAAAGTCTAATCTCCTCATAATTTCCTCTGCTCTCAAGCCATGAACTGACAGCTTCCTCAAATATGGATGCAACAGTTCTTCCCTCNAGGGAAGCATAGGTCTTGACCAGCCTGTAGGTCTCAATGTCAAAATTCTTAATAGCAACGAGCCTCTTCTTTCCTTGGTTAGACTGGTTCATCTAGTTACACTAGGTAAACTAGATTTACTTGTTTTATAATCTTTTCTCCTCAATTGTTTGTGGAAGCGTTCACTCGATCTAGAAAGTTTTCAATCCTTTCTAAATAATTAAGCTTGTTAATTTTTCGGTGAGCTCCGTTGTATTTAATTTAGCCTCCTCCAACTGGTGGGAGGAGCTGTATCTCAGATCCATCGGAGAGCTCCAGATCCATGGATCTGGCAACTCTTCCATTCACTATGACAGTATAATGGGATTTTAGGCTTCCATCACTGTTGAATATGACAGATGCCTTATCACCAAGTCTTTCTCTCAGAAGCTCCATTGCTTTGCTCAATTTCATCTCATCCAACTGGATCAGGAGTTCCTTTGATCCTATGACCTCTCTAGCTGTCAAGTAGAACTTGAACTTCACAGTGCCGGGCACGCTGAATGTTGGATAAAAAATTTATAAAATTTGTTCTATCCTACAGCGTATGAGCTCAGTTCATCTGAAGATTGCGGTCTTTCTCATCCTTCTCATTCTTGGAACTTCAACTATATTTAGCGGGCTTTTTCTCTACTTTGCTCCGAGAGGTCCTAGATCAGGTTATTATTATGGAAAAGAGGCATGGAGACAGATCCACTTGTTCTCAGCATTCGCTACTGTGGCAGTGCTAGTACTTCACTTGCTGTTGAACAGAGGAGCTCTCAGATCCTATTACAACATAGTGAAATCGTCCTGAGCCCTTCATCTAATAAAAATTCGGTCTCGCTATTGATTCCTTGCTTCACCAAGGAAGATCATTTTTCAAATTCTTTTGAGAAAAATTTAAACGTAAAAACATCAAGCTTTATCGGGGGAGAGAATGGAGGTAACAGAGGAGCTGAAGCAGAAGGTATATGAGTATGTTCAGAAGAAGAAAAAGGTGAAGAGCAAGGAGATAGCCGAGGCTCTTAATGTTCAGAAGTCTCTGGTCGATAAAGCGGTCTCCATGCTTGTGGATGAAGGTAAGTTGAGCTTTTACTACAATGGCGCTTCTTATGTTGTCACAGTGGAGTATGCGAAGGAGCTTGAGAAGAAGGAGGAGGAAAAGCCCTGAAATCCCCCATTTTATTTTCTTGACAAAAGCTTTAAAAGCAAATAGAAAGGCGGAGGAAAAGGTGATATGATGGGGGATCGTCTTTGGCAGCGTTAGTCCTTGGGAGGTCACAGGTCCTGTCGATTACGACAGGCTNATAGAGGAGTTCGGAACTCAGAGGNTGGATGAAAATCTGGTGAAAGAGCTGGAGTCCCTTGCTGGGGAAAGCCACTACATGTTAAGAAGAAAGATTTACTANTCTCACAGGGATCTGGATCTTGTTTTGAAAGACTTCAGGGAGGGAAGAGGGTTCTTTCTCTACACTGGGAGGGGGCCAAGCGGGCCAATGCACATAGGGCACATGATACCTTTCCACTTCACTCAGTGGCTTCAGAAAAGGTTTAAGGTAAATGTTTACATACAGTTAACGGATGATGAGAAGTTTTTGGAGGAGAAAAGAAGGCTGAGCCTCGAGGAGACGAGGAGATGGTCCTACGAGAATGCCCTAGACATAATAGCAGTCGGGTTCGATCCAGATAGGACTTTCATATTTCAGGACACTGAGTACATAAGAAACATCTATCCAGCAGTGCTCAAGGTCGCCAAGAAGGTGAATCTAAGCACTGCTAGAGCAGTTTTCGGCTTTTCCCTCAGCACAAACATAGGCTTAATTTTGTTTCCAGCAATACAGATAGTTCCAACTTTCTTTGAAAGAAAAAGATGTCTGATACCCGCTGCCATAGATCAAGACCCGTACTGGAGGGTTCAGAGGGATATAGCTGAATCCCTTGGATACAAAAAGGCGGCTGCCATACACAGCAAGTTTATTCCTCCTCTGACAGGGTTTCAGGGAAAGATGAGCTCCTCAGCTCCTGAAAGTGCTATATACCTGAGCGATCCTCCTGATGTCGTCAGGACAAAGGTGATGAAGTATGCTTTCTCCGGAGGTCAGCCAACAGCTGAGCTTCACAGGAAGCTTGGAGGAAATCCTGAAATAGATGTCCCGTTTCAATGGCTCTACATGTTTCTGGAGGAGGATGACTCCGAGGTGGAGAGAATAAGGGAGGAGTACAGATCCGGAAGGATGCTGACAGGGGAGCTGAAGGAGATCCTGATAAAGAAGGTGAATGAATATCTTGAGATTCACAGGCAGAGAAGGGAGGAGGCAAAGGAGCTTATAAATACGTTCAAGTATGATGGGAAGCTGGCAAAGGAGATGTGGGAGAGAGTTATAGACTGATCCTAAAACATAGTAAATAGCTCAAAATCAGAATGATTTAGTAAATTCCCTAGCTCTNTGNATCCTTCTTCTATATCTTTACTAATGCTATCATATTTCCCAATCCGACTTTAACAGAAATATTTTTTAAGTAGAGCAACAGAAAAATTTGGTGGGATCTTGTCTGAGGATGTGAACAAGCCGTACAAACTTGCAATGGAATATGCCAAGTTTTACGGGGGAAAGGTGGAGATAGCCCCTAGAGTTCCGGTTTATGAGCTGAAGGACTTTGCTGTTTGGTACACTCCCGGAGTTGCTCAGGTATCGAGGGAGATACAGAAGGATCCCGATCTATCACTTGAGTACACAAATAGATGGAACACTATAGCTGTTCTGACAAATGGAACTAGAGTGCTTGGGCTCGGGGACATAGGGCCTGAGGCATCTCTTCCTGTGATGGAGGGAAAGGCGCTCCTCTTCAAATACTTGGGCGGAGTGGATGCATTTCCCCTTCCGATAAGAACAAAGGATCCTGATCAGTTNATAGAGACAGCTAAGCTCCTTGAACCAGCCNTAGGAGGGATAAATCTTGAGGATATAAGATCTCCGGATTGCTTTTACATTTTGGAGAGGCTCAGAAAGGAGATGGATATACCAGTTTGGCANGATGACCAGCAGGGAACTGCTGGGGCAACAATAGCAGGTCTCATAAATGCGTTAAAACTCACNGGAAGAAGCGTTAAGGACACGAAAATAGCGTTCATAGGTTGTGGAGCTGCCAATATAGCAAACGCAAGACTCGCATTTGTCATAGGAATAAGACCTGAGAATGTGATAATGACCGATACAAAGGGAATACTCTACAGAAGTAGACCTGATATAGAGGAGATGAAGAAGGAGAACCCATGGAAGTATGAGATGGCAATTAAGACCAATCCTGAGGAGAGAAAAGGGGGAATAGCAGAGGCATTAGAGGGNATGGATGTTGTAATATCGGCTAGCACACCGGGGCCTGGAGTGATAAAACCCGAGTGGATAAAAAAGATGAACAAGGACCCGATAGTCTTTGCAGAGGCAAATCCAGTGCCAGAGATATGGCCTTGGGAGGCAAAGGAAGCAGGGGCTAGGATAGTTGCAACTGGAAGAAGCGATTTTCCAAATCAGGTGAACAACAGCCTTGTGTTCCCAGCTGTCTTCAGGGGAGTTCTTGATGTCAGGGCTAGAACAATAACAGATGAGATGGCTGCCGAAGCAGCAAGAGCCCTGGCAAAATATGCAGAAGAGAAAGGGCTCAGAGAGGACTACATAATACCCACCATGACGGAGGCAGAGGTGTTCCCATATGTGGCAGCTGCNACAGGTCTCAAGGCAATAGAGCAGGGAGTTGCTAGAAAGAAGCTCTCTAGAGATGAGCTACTGGAGAGGGCAAGGGAGATGATAGGAAGAGCGCAGAGCCAGATGAAGGTCCTCATGGAGTCAGGCATCATAAAGAAACCTCCTAAGGGGAAGATATACTACTGATAACAACCTTTTTCTTTTTAATTGACTTTGTTGCTCGATGAAACTCAGGTGGTGCAGGAACTGCAATGTCCCGCTGATCTCAGATAGATGCGGGTCATGCGGAGAGCTTGGACTTGAGGTTCCGATATCCAGAACATCTGATCCAAGACCTGCATGGGAATCAGACCTAAAGTTGCTGAGAGAGGTATTGGAAAAGGAATATGGGGCTGGATGCTACGCTGACCTTCTTAGAAACGGTGATTCAGTTGTCCTATTCGGAAGAGCACCCTACATGGACACATCTTATGAGGTTATATCCGATGGAGCTGTTCTAGGGCATCTCTTTTTCGATCTCTTCTCCTTCTCCTGGAAGTTTAAGCCCTCGGAGGCAGGAGCTGTGAGAATAGAGCACAGAATGGAGAAAATAAATTGTGTTGCTGGTAAAGGAGAGGTTGTTGGAGAGGCAAAGGAGGGAGATCCGGATTTCAAATTAACTCTGAATGGAATAGCCTGTAAAATTGGGAACAAGTATGTCATCACAAGAGTGTTCAGGGGAAGAAAAGCGATTGATGTGAAACAGGATAGAAAGCTCTTGTTCGAGGCTAATGAGAGGGAGATAGGGCTGAAGGGATCGAGAGCATCCCTTTTCATCTACAGAATGTGGAGGAAGCATGGAAAACTTGTTGTATCCTTTTCTGGGGGAAAGGACAGCGCAGTGATTCTGGATCTTGCTGAGAAAAGCGGATGCGACTATATTGTGTACTTCAATGACACGGGAATAGAGATGCCCGAGACAGTTGAGCAGTCCAAGAAAGCAGATATAGTGGGCTCTGCTGGCGATTCCTTCTGGAGGTACGTCCCCAAGTTCGGACCTCCTGCAAGGGACTACAGGTGGTGCTGCAAAGTGCTAAAGCTGGTACCAACTTATAAAACATTGAAAGGAGTTACCAAGATGACGCTTGTGGGACAGAGAAGATTCGAATCCCTAGACAGGATGAGAAGCAAGAAAGTGTGGATGAATGATTGGCTTCCAGGAATTCTTACAGCAGCTCCGATAAATGAGTGGACAGCTTTGGATGCATGGCTGTATGTCATGAGCAGGAAGGTAGAGGTCAACAAGCTGTACTTCATGGGTTTTGAGAGAATAGGATGCTATCTCTGCCCATCAGCTAGGATATCAGACTTCCTGAAAGTAAAGGAGATCCACCCAGAGCTCTGGAAGAGATGGGAGGATTTCCTTTTCTCCACAGGATGGAGCGAGAATCAGGTGAGATACGGGCTCTGGAGATGGATTGATGTGCCGAAAAGGTTCAGAATATTCGGAGAAGGAAGAAAAAGAATTGAACTATCTGAGGCATCAAAAATACCAAGAGAAAGGCTGATGAACTTAGCAAAGACGTCAAGTCCAGAGGATCCAGCTGTGATGATAAGAGCTTCGTTTTGCACTGGCTGCGGTGTATGCTCAGCTTACTGTGATGCAATAGAGATCAGGAATGGACTTGCATTCATAACAGATAGATGCAATTCTTGCGGCCTCTGCAACAGATTATGTCCCCTTCTTCTTCACCATTAGAACTCCTTCTCTTCTTCCCTACGACCTCAACTTTCTCTCCTGCTTTTATCTCTTCATCTGATGTGGCCTTCCAGAGCTCACCTTTTATCCTCACATACCCCTCCTTTCCTGGGGCTATGTCGTCTACAGCAACTCCAGTTCCAGTTGGAAGCCACTCAACAGGCCTTCTTCTTATTATAGATGATATCCCTTTTATGAAGATTATGGATATAGCTATTCCAACTCCTCCTATTGATAAGATGAGTTTGACCATAGTGTCGAACATCCAGCTTGATGATATAAGAGTTGGTCTCCAAGGACTTCCTATCATCAAAAGAACAGCCATTATTAGAAGGGCTGTGGAAGCAATTGCCCCAATTCCATGCAATCCTTTCTTCACTTCAGCTATAAATAGGACAGCTGACACCGCTAAGAGGATCAGGCTTGCCAGATCAACACTAACTCCCATTCCTATCAATCCTAACAGTATCATTATAGCTCCAGCGACCTCAGCTCCCCATCCCGGTGTCATTAGACCCACTAAAAGGACCATGAATCCTATGCTGAAGAGAAGGCTGGAGATAACCGGATCCGAGAGCTGTCTCATCACCTCAACTCTGGGGCTGGTTGGCATATACTCAATCAAAGCAGGATATGTCGTGAGGACAAACAGCTTGTCAGCTCTTTTAACTGTTTTTCCATTTGCATTTCTGAGAAGGGAGTCAAGGGATGGCTCAACGGCTTCTATAAGCTTTGATTTAAGTGCCTCTTCCGGCATGAAGTTGAGATTATTTGTCACCATCAGGGAGGCAGCGGTTCCATTTCTTCCATGTATCTCAGCATAACTCCTCATCTTAGTTGAATAGGCATTCAGATACTTGCTCTCATTCAGGGGCGTGTAGCCGACAACGGGCTGCGCAGATCCTATCGTTGAGTAAGGAGCCATTGCTGCATAATCAGTTGCCATAAGGATGTAGGATCCAGCTGACAGGGCCTGTCCGCCCATCGGGTACACATACCCTATAGTTGGGACTTTTGAGGAGAGGAGTATGTCTGCTATGCTGAAGGTTGAATCCGCAGAGCCTCCAAAAGTATTTATCTGCAGAACTAAAGCGCTGTATCCATTTTCAGCCTCAATTACCGCTGCTTTTACCTGCTCTACTGTTGCAGGGGATATATAGCCAGTTATGTTCACTACCAGAACTCTGTTCTCATTAGCACCAACTGATAGAATGGGAAGAAAAAGGAGGATTATGAGACAGAGAGGGATCCTCATTTCTTCTCCTCCTTTCTCGCAGCTAGTGCATATGCTAAAGGTCCTGTTGCCACACCTCCCTCTGTTATTATTATCAGATTTCTCTCCCTAGCTATCTCAACCCATGTCTGGAGCTCTCTAAGTCTCATAGCCTGTGGATTCTTTGCATAGAACTCAGCTGCCTCAGCCATCTTTTGAGCAGCTAATAGCTCTCCCTCAGCTGTTATTATCCTGCTTCTCTTCTCCCTCTCAGCCTCAGCCTGTTTTGCTATGGCTCTTAACATCTCCTCAGGCAGAACAACATCTCTTAACGCTACTTGAGTCACCTTTATGCCCCATCCCTCAGTTATCTCATCCACTATGCCCTGTATCCTCTTTCCAAGTTCATCTCTCCTCGTAAGCAGTTCATCAAGCTCAACTTGGCCTATTACATCCCTGAGCGTTGTCTGGGCTATGAAATTCGACGCTGTTATGTAATCCTGGACCTTGACAACTGCATCTATTGGGTTCACAACTCTGTAGTACACAACCGCGTCAACATCAACCGTGACGTTGTCCTTTGTTATTATCCTCTGCCTCGGTATATCGAAGCTGAGTAGCCTCAGGTCTATGATCCTTGGCTTGTCGACAAAGGGAATTAGGAATATCAAGCCGGGACCTTTTGCTCCAAGAAGTCTGCCAAGCCTGAATATAACAGCTCTCTCATACTCTCTTATAACCCTTATAGCTGCTTTTAGAAAAGTTATCAGGATCCAAGCAACTATGAGGGCTATTATTATGTTTATGAAGGTGGAAACAAGGGTTTCCTCCGGTACTGCTGGCATCAATCTCCCTATTTTTTATGTAATGCAGGCTGATAAACCTTCNTATTTATTAATTTGAAAGTAAAATCTTTTAAGAAAAAGCTTAGCAGAAAACAGGTGCCCTACAGGTTCAACTTTGATCTATCAGCTGTGCCAAGGCAGTTCTTTGAGGAGATTCTGAGGGCATCTTATGAGAGGGGAATTCACAAAAGAATGGCAAATAAAGCGATATACCTTGTCAGAATGTTTAAGCTGGATGAGCTAACTGGATTGGATCTCCAAAACGCTATAACAGTAGTGGAGGACATGCTTGAGATATGCATAATGAGCGAGATGGGAAGAAGGAAATTCGGAAATGCGAAAAGAAAAGCGCTTTTNCTCCCTCACTGCTCAAGAAAGTACATGGACAGCAGATGCAAGGCCATCTTTGATGAGAGCATACCCTCATATCTGTGTCAGAAGTGCTCCTCTGACTGCCTCATAAGAAGGGCTATTGAGATAGCTGAGGAGAGAGGGTACGATGTCTATGTAGTTCCCGGAGGCTCNTGNATACCTAAAATTCTGGAGAGAGGAGGATATGATGCTGTTGTAGGAGTTGCATGCGGGATGGAGCTGAAGCTTGCCTCTAAATTTCTCAGCAACATTCCTGCACAGGGCATCCCCCTTGTNAAGAATGGTTGCTCTCTCACGAGATTTGACCTAGATTCCCTGAAAAGAGCTCTTATATAGCTTTTTTGCCTCCTCAAATCCTATTCTAACAGCTCTCATGTTTTCTTCAAAATCTTTTCCTTTTGGAAGAGCTTTTTCAATGGAGTCAAGGCTGGCATAGCCCAATGCAGAGACAAGTCCTAAAGCAAGAGAGTTCTCCTTNAGGTTCTGATCCCTTGAAAGCCTTGAAAAGGGGAAGGCCATGCCAATTCCCACAGGTTCATCCGATATCACATGCTTTCCCTTGCTCACAATGTACATCCACTCCTCAGGATGGCTGAGCAGAACTATGAGATCGAAATCCTCTATGAACGGGTTATCTATGGGCTTCTCATCGATAACAGCATAGGCCATTACAGAGCCTCCCCTTACCTCAGCTCCATAGCTTTGCAGTTGTGCTACATATTTTCCCTCAAGAAAAGCGGCTCTTGCNAAAACTTCAGCTGAAAAAACAATACCCTGACCTCCCCTTCCTATAAAACATACTGATTTCATGCTATCGACCTCCTGTAATCTGAGTACATCTCAATATATCCGGGCTTGTCCTCCTTCTTGAACACTCCCACTTCAATCACTTTTTTACCTTGAGGAGCCTTGTCTACCAACTCNCTTGGGATGCATGTTGAGAATAGCTCTTTTATCTTCTCCCCAGCTGTTTTTCCNTCATATCTCACNACNTATGTGACACAGGGAGCATATACCTCTATGAACCTGAATCCCCTCATGAAAAATGCCTCCTTTATGCTGTCCTTCAGTTTGAAGAAGTTTGATATGCACCA
>JGI24721J44947_10007243_pt1 | contig 14734 bp, 17 predicted proteins | sample YelNatPaOPGAMG01_FD_44947 | JGI IMG/M metagenome (IMG submission 44947)
TCTATTCTTTTTTAATTCATTTTAATTTTTTTGCAAGTTCATTTATTTCTTCTGGTAGAGTAAAATTACCATTAGAGTCTTGTTCAAAAGAATATATTTTAATCACTGCATCTAAATTTAAAATGCCATATATATATGTGGATATTTTTGTAAGCCACCATATTCAAATTTAATATCTGCCTTTACCTTAGAAGTATCAATACAAAGAAGAATCAATCCCTTTTCATTTTTAAAAATATTATTCGCAATATCAATTATTTGATCAGGAGTTGAGCAATGAATAAAACCTTCTTTTAACAAACTTTTTGTTTTATATTCTCCTTTAATTAATGCTTCTTCCCATTCATCTGCTTTTGTTATATGTAGAATTAACAAAGTATATAACCTCCAATTAACTTATTATAAAATTATAATTTCAGAAAATTTTAAATTCAATTAATATGTTATGAAATTATCCAATAAAATTATTACTAATTTTTCATTTTACTACAATTTTATATTGATTTAAGAATCTATTTAATTCCTTGAAAAAAAATTTTAAGATGATATAATTTTAAAACTAATTTATGATAACCATGAATCTAAGGAGGAATAGATATTATGGCAATTATACAGGAAAAAGACAAAAAAATCATCAAAGAGAGATTTGATGAAAGTTTAAAAGATGAAGTTAAAATTTTGTTTTTTAAAAAAAGTGGAGTAGGTGTGTGGACACCAGATAGTACAGAAGATACAGAGTGTAAATATTGTAAAGAAGCAGAAGAAATCTATACTGAAATTGCGTCCATTTCAGATTTAATTAAACTTGAAGTTTATGAAATTGGAAAAGACAAAGAAGTTTTTGATCAATATAAAATTGAGAGAATTCCTGCAGCAGTTTTAATTGGCAAAAATAAAGGTATGATTAGATACATTGGAATACCAGCAGGTTATGAATTTACTTCTTTCATTGAGGATATTATTGATGCTTCAAATGGTGAAATTGATTTTAAAGATGAAAATATGAAAAAAATCGAAAAAATAAAAGATAAAATTCATATTCAAGTTTTTGTAACTCCAACTTGTCCATATTGTCCGAGGTCAGTAAGAACTGCTCATAAGATTGCTTTTTTAAACGAGAACATAATTGCAGATATGGTTGAAGCAACAGAGTTTCCAAATTTATCTGATAAATATAATGTTTATGCTGTCCCAAAGACAGTTATAAATGATAAAATAGAATTTGAAGGTGCTGTACCTGAAGATCAATATGTTGATGAGGTATTAAAAGTAGTAGAAGATTAAGTAGGAGGTATATATGAGAACAACATATCATCCACACAAAGGAAAAAGAAGAAAAACTCACGGATTTATTAAAAGAATGAGAAAACCAGGTGGAAGAAATGTAATAAAAAGAAGAAGGAGAAAAGGTAGAAAGGTATTAACACCCAGATAATGGGTAGATTAACCAAAAGACTTTCTAAAAAAGAGATTGATGAATTGATGAAAGATGGGATAAAAATTAGAGAGAAAAATTTGACATTTATATTTAAGAAAAAAGATACTTTGAAAATTGCATTTATACCTGTTGGAACAAAAAAAGCAGTAGAAAGAAATAAATTAAAAAGAAAAATTAGAGAAATATTTTTTAGATTTCAGAATAAGTTTGATAATATATGGATTGCAATTATTATCCCTCCTTTTATAATAAGGAGAGATAGTATAATTATTTCAAAAGATTTTGAGAGATTTTTAGAAAGGATTGAAAATGAAAAAGTTGATTTTAATATTGATTAAATTCTATCAAAAGTTTATATCACCAATGTTTCCACCATCATGTAGATTCACTCCAACATGCTCTCAATATACATTTGAAGCAGTAGAAAAATATGGACCTATAAAAGGGCTTTATCTTGGGATTAAAAGAATTTTAAGATGTAATCCATTTTTCCCAGGAGGAGATGACCCTGTACCATAAGGAGGTAAGATGAAGAGAATATTACTTTTATCAATTTTAATTTTTCTTTTACTTGGCTTAAGTTTAAGTTTTAGTTCTGAACTTGATCTTAAAATAACTGCTGAACCAGTTGAAAAAACCACTTCTCAAAATGAGTTGAAATTAAATTTTACAATTGAGAATCTTGGTGATGAAAAGAGTAATTTAGTTATAAAATTACTTTCAATATCAGATTATTCAGATTTCGGACCATTTGAAGTAAAAGAAAGTGAATTAAGATTGACAAAATTTATAAAAATGAAAAGAAGAGTTCAAGTTTTAGTTTAATTGCAAAAGAAACATTAACAAAAGATGAGTATGATTTTATTACTAAAGTTAGTTATTCAGCAGGAGATAAAGTAAGCGAATATTACACAATTATTCCTTTATCATTTACAACCAAAGGTGGACAACTCACATTCACAACTCAGCCAACATTAAAGGTTGGTTTTGAAACATTAATAGCACTATCATCAACAATTAAAAACAATGGAACAACTGAAGTAAAAGATATAAATATTAAACTTAAAGAGGATGAGCATTTTTCTGAATATATGCAGGGTAAAAATGTTTACCTTGAATCTCTTGCCGGTGGAAAAAGTGCAACTTTTACTTTGAGAATAAAACCACACGAAAATGTTACTGCTGGAACCTATGAAACATTTTTAATATTAAGTTATAAAGATGCAAATGGAAATCAATACATATATGAGCAACCAGCAACAATTACAATAGCAGCAAGTTCATTTACATATTTTGTTAGAAGAATACTTGACTATATTTATGGATTAATTCCAAATTATGGAATTGCTATTATTATTCTTACTCTTTTAATAAAATTGATTCTTCTTCCATTTACAATCCAACAGTTAAGATCAATGAGTAAAACACAGGCAATCACACCAGAACTTAAGGCAATTCAAAATAAATATAAAGATGACCCTAAAAAAGCACAGGAAGAGCAGATGAAATTATATAAAAAATANGGAATTAACCCTGCAACAGGTTGTATTGTNTCAATTCTACCACTTCCAATTCTTCTTATTCTTTTTTCATCATTGAATGGATATGTAAAACTTCTTGACCAACCATTCCTCTGGGTAAAAAATTTAGCAGCCCCTGATCCTACTTATATCATTGTCATTCTTGTTGCAGTAACAACTTTGCTCCAACAATATGTAACAACTGGAAAAGACCCCTCTGCAAGAATCTTTATGTTTATGTTTCCAATACTTATCGGATATTGGGCCCTCTCTTTCCCAAGTGCAATTTCCATTTACTGGATATTCTACAGTATTTTCTCCACCATAGAATATGTTATTGTTAATAGAAGATATGCTAAAGCATTAGAGCAGATTAAGAAATGAACAACATGCTTTTTAATATAAAAACTACTGAAAAAGATACATCAAAAATTGTTAAGGGAATACTGGGTTATATCTTTGAGAAACTTGAAGAAGATGTAAGTTTTGAAATTAGAGAAAAAGATACTGAAGTTTATGTGAATATTATCCTTTCCTCTAAAGAAAAACAGGCACAATTCATAGGAAAACAAGGAAAAGTTCTAAGTTCACTTCAATATTTGTTGAATTCGATTTTACATAGAAATTTTAATGATAAGAGGTTGTTTATTATTGATATCGGTGGTTATAAACAGAAACAGATAGATTACCTTAAAAATCTTGCTGTTGAAGCAGCGATAAAAGCAAAAAAGACTGGTAAAGATCAGATTTTACAGCCAATGAGTGCAATGGCAAGAAAAATTATACATACAGCACTTGCCTCCAACACATCAGTTTATACATATTCAATTGGGAAAGAGCCAAACAGGAGAGTAGTTGTTGCAGTAAAAAATAAAAATGGAGAATGACACAATAGTAAATGTATCAACTCCAAAAGGTTTTGGTGCAATTGGAGTTATTCGCCTTTCTGGTCCTGATTCTTTAAAAATAGTAAAGAAATTAATAAAAAAAGAGATAGATATTGAACCAAGAAGTGTTCACCATTTTTTTCTTTACGATAAAAATGGTAACACTCTTGGTGACTCTATCATAATTTTTTTTAAGTCACCAAACTCATATACTGGAGAGGATGTAGTTGAAATTCAAACCTTTTCTTCACCTGTTTTGGTTGATAGAATAATTACAACAATAACTGAATATGGTGCAAGATTATCAAAACCAGGAGAATTTACTGAGAGAGCATTTTTGAACGGAAAACTTGACCTTATTTCTGCTCAAGCAATAAATAAAATTGTTTTCTCAACAGATATCTATCAATTACAATCATCATTAAATACTCTTGAAGGAAATTTAACTAAGAAGATTAATGATATCATTGAAGATTTAAACTCATTAAGAGTGAGAATAGAAGGTTCAATCTCTTTTCCTATGGATGTTGAAGAGGTTAAGGATGAAGAAATTAAAGAAATAGTTAAAAAAAATTTAGAAGAGATAAACTATATTTTATCAAGTTATGAAAATGAAAAGCCATTTATTGAGGGAATAAAATTAACCATTTTTGGAAAAGCAAATGTTGGTAAATCCTCCCTTTTTAACCTTTTAATGGAAGAAGAAAGGGTTATTGTTTCTGAAATTCCAGGCACAACAAGAGATTTTGTTAAAGAAAAAATTTATATTGATGGCTTGCCAGTTGAGATAATTGATACTGCTGGAGTTATAAGAGAAATAAAAAATGGTCTTGATAAAATTGCTCAAGAAAGAAGTGAAAAAGTTTTATCCTTCTCTTCTATAATTCTTTTAATTTTTGATTGGTCAGTTCCTTTAAATGAAGATGATTTTTATGCAATTGAAAAAGTTAAAGAAAAAAATTTCATACCTGTTTTAAATAAAAATGATTTATCAAATGCATTTCAAAAAGAGGATTTAGAAAAAATTATTGGCAGGAAAGTTATAACAATTTCTTGCTTAACAAAAAATGGTATTGATGATTTAAAAAAAGAGATAACAAAAAACTACCAAAATAAACCAGAACTCAAGGATATTTTTTATATAACTTTAAGAGAAAAAAATCTATTTATTCAGGTAAAAAATTCATTAAATGAAATTTTAGAAAATAAATTAACTTTGGATCAAGTTTCATTTAATTTACAGGATGCTTTGAAGAATTTAAATTTAATAATTGGTAAAGAGTTTGATGAGGATACTTTAAAAGAGATTTTCAGTAGATTCTGTATAGGAAAATAAAACTTACTTATTTTTTGGACATGAAGTCTCACAATCTCCACAAACAAAACACTCTTTAGTATCAATTTTATAACAATCACTCTCTTCATATATACTATTTGCATTACACTCTTTTGAACATNTCTTACATTTAATACATGAAGATGTAATATTTGCCTTCCTTAAATGAAGTTTTTCTCCTAATTTTGAAATAAGTCCAAGNTAAGCACCAAAAGGACAGATAAATCTACAGAATGGTCTATATATAAAAATTGAGAAGAAGAGAATTATTAAAGCAAAAATTAAAATAAGACCTGTTCCTGAAAAATTATATAAAACTTTAAATGGATAAATTTCACAAAAATAGTTTTGAGAATAGATAAAGGAAAGAAAAACAACAAAAATTAAAATAAAATATTTCAAATATTTTAAATATTTTTCAATTTTTTGGAACTTGTTTGTCTTAACTTTATAAATGAACTCCTGAATAGCACCATGAGGGCATACCCATCCACAAAAAACTCTCCCTTTAAAAAGAGTTACAATCGATATAAAAATAATAAGTGATAAAAAGATATAAAAAGTGATTGATAAGAATTGAACACTAAATAATTTTCCAATATAACTTATTGGACATAAACATCCACCAAAATAAAAACCCAAAACAATAAGAGAGAAAAGTAGAGTAAAAAATCTTAATTTATAAAATTTAAGTGAGACAAAGATTAGAGATAGGATTATCAAAATTATATATAAAAGAGTTTGAGGATTAAATAGATATTTTTCAAGTTCCTTTGATAAATCATCTTTTGAATTTTCTTCAGAAGGTTTTAAATTATTTGATAAATCATTTTTTTGATTTTCTATAGAGTTTTCATCTGGTTGAGTATTTGAATTTTGAGAATTTGATTGATCTTCTATTGGGTTTTGTGTTTTATCTACAGCCAAAACATTAAACTCTTTTGTCCAAACCATCAATCCACCTTTTGGGCAATCTCTAATAACTTTAATTATCTGAGTTCCTGGTTCATTAAATTTAATAACTATCTCTTTTGTATCTTTTGTTCCAGTTACCCAATCGCCTTCTTTTACAATCTCACCATTAGTTATTTGTATCTCTGTCTCCTCAATTGGCAAAACACATGTTTTATGTGTTTTAACTCTTTCAATTGTTACTGAAATCTCTTCACCAACATAAACCTCATTTTTTTCTGAGATAATAGTAACATCACATGCAAATGTTCCCTTTATAAAAGTAAACATTGCGACCAAAATAATCAAAGTAAAAATAATAAATCTTATCTTTTTCATAACTCAATGAGATTACCTTTAAATTATTAAGCAATTATTAAAATAAAAAAATTCATCTTAACAATTTTTAAATTGATTGATTTAATTTTTAATTAATGTAAAAATAATTTAGGAGGAGTTATGGAAAGAATTGAAATTTTAAAAGAATTAGTTGAAGAGAGTAATACAAAGATTTTACTTGTTGTTCTTGACGGAATCGGAGATATTCCAAGTATTGATAATAAAACTCCGCTTGAAAAAGCAGAAACTCCAAATTTAGATAAACTTGCTAAAGAGAGCGCACTTGGAATGCATATTCCAGTTCTGCCTGGAATAACTCCAGGAAGTGGACCAGGTCACCTTGCCATATTTGGATATGACCCAATTAAATATCAAATTGGAAGAGGAATACTTGAAGTACTTGGAGTTGGGCTTGAAGTTCAAAATAGTGATATTTGTATTAGAGCAAATTATGCAAAAGTTGAAGAGAGAGATGGGAAATTAATTGTAATTGATAGAAGGGCAGGGAGATTATCAACTGAGGAAAATAAAATTTTAACTCAAAAAATAAGTGAAAATATAAAAGAGATTGATGGAGTAAAAATTTTTATAAAAACTGGTATGGAATATAGGTCTGCAATAGTTTTAAGATTTCCTCATAAAGTTAATGAAAATATGTGTAATATTTTAGAGACAGACCCTCAAAAAGAAGGAAAAGAGGTTATATCTCCTGAACCTTTAAATGAAGAAAGTAAATCTGTCTCAGAAATTTTAAAAAAGTTTTTAAATAAAGTAAGAGGTATTTTAAAAAATGAAAAAGGAAATTATTTACTTTTAAGAGGTTACTCCTCTCCTCCTAAAATTCCAAAATTTCCAGAAATTTATAAATTAAAAGCACTCTCAATTGCAACATACCCAATGTATAAGGGATTAACAAAACTTGTTGGAATGGAAGTTGTTGATGTTAACGGCTATTCAATTAAAGATGAAATTAATACCTTAAAAAATTTTTATAAAGATTATGATTTTATATATCTTCATATTAAAAAGACTGACTCATATGGCGAGGATGGGAATTTTGATGAGAAAGTAAAAGTGATTGAAGAGTTTGATTCGTATCTTCCTGAAATACTCTCTTTAAATTTTGATACAATCTGCATAACTGGAGACCACTCAACTCCAACTGTTATGAAATCTCACTCATTCCATCCAGTTCCAATTTTAATTCACTCTCCTTATGTATTTAAATATTTTTCAAATAGATTCAATGAAAAAGATTGTTTAAAAGGAGAGTTGGGAATAATAAGGGGAGAAGATATTATTTCTCTTCTTCTTGCGCATTCAAGAAGATTAAAAAAATTTGGTGCATAAAATTTGATAAAGATTGTAAATTTATTTGATGAATTTTTAAATTTTTATTTAAAAAATAAGGTTCAATATAAATTTAATATATGGGAAAAATTTTATAAAGAAAGATATGAAAATTTGTATTTAAAATTAGTTGAAGATTTAAATAAAGATAATATTGATTATAAAGAGATAGGAAAAATAAATTTATTTGATTTTGAAAGGAAAATCAATAAACTTAAAGAAATTAAAGATAATATATTAAAAGTTTATGATGAAATTTATAAAATAGGAAAAGATTATATTAATTTTGACTTTAAAATAATAATTTACATTGGTTTGGGAATTTCTGCAGGATGGGCAACTCTCTTTGAAAAAAATTTAACAATTTTATTTGATTTAATAAAGATAGATGAGTTGAACTGGGGAAGTTATAAGAAAATAAGGGGTTTATTTTCTCATGAACTATCTCATCTCATTCATATGAACTTAAGAGGAGATTATGAAGAATTTGAGAAAGAGAATGATTCAATTTTTCTTTTATATGTTGAGGGATTTGCACAAAAATTTGGAGAATATTTTGCAAAAGAAGATATATGGTATATGTTTAAATGATGAAGATTTAAAATGGTGTAAAGAAAATCAAATTTTTTTAAAAGAAGAATATTTCAAAAGAGTAAAAAATTGTGAGAGTGTAAATGATTTTTTTGGAGATTGGTATGACATTAAAGGAAAGAAAATGGTTGGATATTACTTAGGATATAAATTCATAGAATTTTTAGAAAATCATCTTAATCTAATTAATATATCAAAGTTGAATTTAAAAGAAATTAAAGATTATTTTTTATTATTTCATCTATTGCATTGATTATCTTAAGTTAAAATTAATTTTAGGAGGTGAAAAATGATTGACAAAGAATTTTTGATGATTCCAGGACCAACTCCTCTTCCACCAAGAGTTGTTTCAGCAATGACCTATCCAATGATAAATCATAGAGGTCCTAAATTTAAAAAATTATTTGTAGAATCAATTGATATTTTGAAAAAAATTTTAAATTGTGATGGTGAACTTTACATGTTTGGTTCTTCTGGAAGTGGTGCAATGGAACTTGCTGTGCAAAATTTTTCAAAAAAGAAAGATAAAGTTTTAGTTGTTGATACTGGATTTTTTGGACAAAGATTTTATGAAATTTGTCTGAGTTTTGAAAGAGATGCAATTAGACTTCAAATTCCATGGGGTAGAACAGTTAAATTAGAGGAGATTTTAGATATTTTAAATAAAGAGAAAGAAATAAAAACAATTTTTTTAACTCATAACGAGACATCAACAGGGATAATAAATGATATAGAAAATATATCAAAAAGAATTAAAGAGGTTAGTGATGCATTAATCGTTGTTGATGCTGTAAGTTCAATTGGAATTTCAAAAATTGATATGTTAAATTGGGGAATAGATGTAGTTGTTGCAGCATCTCAAAAAGGTTTAATGTCTCCTCCTGGAATAGGAATTGTTGCAATAAATAAAAGAGCACTTGATTTTGCATTAAAAAATGAAACCAACTCTTACTATTTCAGCGTAAAAGAGTTAAAGAAGAGACATGATATTGGACAACCATTTACAACATTTCCAGTTTCTGTCATTTTTGGCTTAAGAGAGGCACTGAACCTTCTTCTTGAAGAGGGATTGGAAAATGTTTATAAAAGACATTTGAATTTTAAATATTTAATTAGGAGTTCATTAAAGGAGACGGGTCTTAAATTCTTAGCAAATGATGAAGATTCTTCTCCATGTGTTACTGGAGTTTTATTACCAGGAAATATTAATGGAGATGATTTTGTAAAAAGAGTAAGAGAAAGATATAACATTGAACTTGCAGGCATGTTTGGAGATTATAAAGGAAAAGGTTTTAGAATTGGTCATATGGGCTATATGAATTCAAATGATCTACTTGTAACAATTTCTGGAATTGAGAGTGCTTTAAAAGATTTTAATTTTCAATTTAATTTTGGNGAGGCAACTAAAAAATTTCTTGANTTAAGAAGAGAATTTAATGTTTAAATTTTGTTNATCATTCATTTTTCAATTTCATCAGATTCATAAGCACCAACAAATTGTGCATAATATAGATCTGCATAAAAACCTTGTTTTTTAAGAAGTTCCTCATGAGTTCCCTGTTCAATTATCTTTCCATTGTTAATGACAAGAATATTTTTTGCATCTCTTATTGTTGATAATCTATGAGCAATAACAAATGAGGTTCTATTTTGCATTAATTTTTCCATAGCCCTTTGGATTATTTTTTCAGTTCTTGTATCAACATTACTTGTTGCTTCGTCAAGAATCAAAACAGTAGGGTTAACAAGAAATGCTCTTGCTATTGTTATAAGTTGTTTTTCTCCTGCAGAAATATTTGATGCTTCCTCATTTATTATCGTATCATAACCTTGAGGTAAACTTCTTATGAAGTGGTCAGCATGAGCCATTTTTGCTGCAAAAAATATCTCCTCATCGGTTGCATTATCTTTTCCATAAGCAATATTTTCTTTTATTGTTCCATTAAATAGCCATGTATCCTGTAAAACCATTCCAATCTTTGTTCGTAAATCTCCTCTTTTAATTTTTCTTGTATCAATACCATCAAAACTTATTTTTCCATTTTTAATTTCATAAAATCTCATAAGAAGATTCACAAGAGTTGTTTTTCCTGCTCCTGTTGGACCTACAATTGCAATTCTCTCACCTGATTTTACAAATAAGTTTAAATCTTCAAATAAAGGTTTATCTTCAACATAACTGAAGTCAACATTATCAAAGGTGATCTCGCCTCTTGGATTTACAAGAATAAATGCATCCTCTGGATCTGGAACTTCCTCTTCTTCATCAAGAACATTAAATACTCTTTCAGCACATGCCATTGTTGATTGAAGAACATTTGATATGTTTGCTATCTGAATAATTGGTTGTGAAAAAGACCTCGAATATTGTATAAAAGCAGTTACATCACCTAAATTTAAAGTGTTGTGAGTGATAAAAATACCACCAAAAACAGCAATAAAAACATAAGAAATGTTACTTATAAAGTTTGTCATTGGCATCATTATTCCGGTTAGAAATTGTGCTTTCCAGTTTGCATTATAAAGATCCTTATTTACATTTTCAAATTTTGAAATTGAGTCTTTTTCTTTATTATATGTTTTAATTATTATATGCCCAGTGTACATTTCCTCTGCATGTCCAGTTAATCTTCCAAGATTAACCTGTTGCTCCCTGAAAAATTTTTGTGAATATTTAATTATTAATGAAATTGCTAATCCATATAAAGGTAAACTCAAAACAGCGATAATCGTCAATTTTCCACTTATTGTTATCATCATCACAAGATAACCAATTAGTTGAGTGATTGATGTTATTATTTGGGTAATGCTCTGCTGTAAAGTTGTTGAAACTGTATCAAGATCATTTGTCATTCTACTCATTATTTCTCCTGTTGTACGAGAGTCATAGAATCTTAAAGGCAATCTTGTTAATTTATCAAAGAAATCTTTTCTAAGTTGATAAGTTGTTTTTTGTGCAACATCAGACATAATATACTGAACAAGAAAGGTTAAAAAAGAACTAAATAGATATAATAAGATTAGAAGAAGGAGTATTTTTGCAATTGTGTCAAATGGAATTTTTCCTCCATTTTTCTTTATAATATTAAGTGCATTATCTAAGCCTGTTTCTGAAAATTTAAAATTTTTCATTTGAGGTATTGACTGTTGATTGTTTTCAAAAATTGATAACTTATCAAGAGGAATAGATTTGCTTAGATTTACTATCTCCTTTACAACCTCTGCTCTCTCATTATAATCTTCAATTTTATTTATAACAGGATAGTTTATTAAAGTTTTAATTGCATTAAACTCATCTTCTGTTAAGTTTGCTTTTTCAAGGAAATTTTTTTCTGCCTCTTTATCAACCTCTTCTTTTGCTTTTTTCACTGCTTCATCTATAACTTCTTTACTCACAGGTTTTCCTTCAAATTGCTTTAAAACTTCATCTTCTATTTGCTTTTCCATCTGAAGTTTTAATTTATCAAGGTTATCAAAAATTGTTTTAATTTGGGGTAGTGTGCTTTCCTGTGCTTTAGAAATTCCATTCACAAGATTCTGTGCTATGAAACCATTCGTTATTTGATTTATTGCATTTCCACTGATTCTTGGACCATAGATTGCAAAGATTGTGCTTAAAATTGCTAAAAATAGAACAACTATCAGTTTGAATAGTTGCGGTTTGAGATATAAAATTAATCTTTTTAATGTTCCTTTAAAATCTTTTGGTTTTTCAACCACATTTCTTATTCCTCTCTGTCCCCCACCCATAATCATTGGTCCAATTTTAGGTCCTGATGTTTTTTCTTTCTCTTCACTCATATTAATCCCTCCCTTNCTAAATCTTCTTCAGAAAGTTGAGAATAGACNATTTCTCTATATACATCTGATGTTTCCATAAGTTCTTTATGAGTTCCAATTCCTTTAATTCTACCTTCATCAAGAACAATTATTTTATCTGCATTCATAATACTTGCAACTCTCTGGCCAACAATTATAACTAAAGCATCTTTTGTCTCTTCTTGAAGTGCTCTTCTTAATTTTGCTTCTGTTTTAAAATCAAGAGCAGAAAAACAGTCATCAAAAACATAAATATCTGGTTTTTTTACAATTGCTCTTGCAATTGAAATTCTCTGTTTTTGTCCTCCAGATAAATTTGTTCCACCTTCAGAAACAAAAGTATCATATCCATCAGGAAATTTTTCTATAAACTCATGTGCTTGAGCAATTTTTGCTGCATGAATAACTTCTTCATCAGTTGCATTCTCATTTCCAATTTTAATATTATCTTTTATTGTTCCAGTAAAAAGGTTAGATTTTTGTGGNACAAATCCAATTCTTTTTCTTAATTCCTCCTGGGTAATATCCTTTACATCAACTCCATCAATTATTATTTTTCCATCTGTTGCATCATAAAGTCGAGGTATAAGATTTACAAGAGTCGATTTTCCACTTCCNGTTGTACCAAGAATTGCAATAACTTGTCCTGGTTTTGCATCAAAAGATATGTTGTGTAACACTGGCTCAGGGGCATTTGAATATTTGAAAGAAACATTAACAAATTCAATATGACCTTTTTCATTCTCAACCTTCTTAGGAGTTGATGGATCAACAATTTCTACTTTTGTTTCTAAAACTTCAACAACTCTTTCACTTGCAGCAACTGCCCTTGGAAACATAACAAAAAGTATGGTAAGAAAAATTATACTCATTAAAATCATAAGAGCATATTGAAGAAAAGCCACCATTGATCCTAAATTTACTGTACCTGCATCAATTCCTTTTGCACCATACCAGACAATTGCTACAGTTGCAAGATTCATTCCAATCATAGCAAGTGGCATAATCACTGCCATAATCCTATTTGCTTTTATATAAGTATTTGTAACATCAAGATTTGCATCATCAAATCTTTTCTTTTCATAATTAATTTTGTTAAATGCCCTTATAACTCTCACTCCCATTATATTCTCTCTTAAAACTTTATTTATTTTATCAATCTCTTTTTGTATGAGTAAAAAAAGATGAGTTATTGGTTGAATTATTGTAATTATAATTATTGCCACAATAGGAACTGCAACATATAAAATTTTTGTAAGTTCTGGACTTGCAGAGTGAGCAAGAATAAGAGCATCTATTCCAGTGAAAATTGCATTGGATAGCATCATTATTAACATCTGAGTGGATTGTTGAATCTGGACAACATCATTTGTAGTTCTTGTAAGAAGAGTTGAAGCGCCAAATTTATTGAACTCCGAAAGTGAGAAACTCTCAACCTGCTTAAAAAGTTTACTTCTTATATCTCTTCCAAGTCCCATTGATACATGTGATGCAAAGAAATTTGCTGAAATGGAAGAAAGAATTCCACCACTTGCTATAAGTAACATTCTTATGCCCTGTTTCCAGATATAATTTATATCACCTGGTAAAATTCCATTATTAACAATATCTGATGTTATTGTAGGAAGTGATAGGTTTGCCCTTACCTGTAGATAAATTAGACCTACGGCTGCAAGAATAAGAAAAATATACCTTTTAAGATTTGAATAAAGTTTAAATAGGCTCTCCATATTCACCTCTTTTCATCAAAATAACATTGAAAATAAATTTTGAATCTTTTCTTATCCATATTATCCTATATCTTAAACTGCCAAGTCCTAACTTGTTTATATTAAAAATAAAATTCATAAGTTTATTATTATACATCTTATTAAAAATTTTTCAACTTTTTAAAAGTTCTATTAAATTTAAGAAAAATAAAATATTAAAGTTGAAAAATTATTATAAATAAAATATTTTAAAATGAGTGTATAATATATTGTATGAAGATGCATTGTAACAAAAAGAGTAAGTGCCATTGCTGGTGGGATGGAGATTAAGAAGTAAATTTTAAGATTAAGTAATAAATTTTTTTTAATCAAATTTTAACTTTTTATCAAAAAAATTTATTAATTTTTTCTAAAAGGAGGAATATTATGAACAAAGAAAAATATCAATTATTATCACATTGTTCAAAAGATGCTAATAACTTGGATATAATACTTGCCTGTGATGGGGCATCATCAGTTGGGCAAGTTGGACATGAGGTGGCTGTTAAATTAACAAAAAATGGAAATGGAGCAAGAATGTGTTGTGTTACAGCAGTTGGTGCAAATAGTAAAACTCATGTTGATATCGCAAGAAATGCAANAAGATTAATAGCAATTAATGGTTGTGCAATGGAATGCACATCTAAAATATTAAAAAATTTAGGAATTCAACCTGATTATGAGATAACAATTGCTAAAGAAGGAGTAGATAAATTACCAACACTTGATTTTGATGATGAAGATGTAGAGAGAAT
>JGI24721J44947_10007246_pt1 | contig 14729 bp, 1 predicted proteins | sample YelNatPaOPGAMG01_FD_44947 | JGI IMG/M metagenome (IMG submission 44947)
CTATGATTCTGAGGGTAGGATTACAAAGGTAGTAGAGGTAGAGCGTAGAGGTAATACAACTAAGATTACATACTATGATTCTGAGGGTAGGATTACAAAGGAGTAGAGGTAGAGCGTAGAGGTATATTATTTGGTAGGACAGTTAGGACTACAGAGTATGAATATGACAAAGATGGGAAAGTTGTTAAGAAGACAGAGACGGAGGTAACAAAAGAAGGTAATACAACTAAGATTACATACTATGATTCTGAGGGTAGGATTACAAAGGTAGTAGAGGTAGAGCGTAGAGGTAATACAACTAAGATTACATACTATGATTCTGAGGGTAGGATTACAAAGGAAGTAGAGGTAGAGCGTAGAGGTATATTATTTGGTAGGACAGTTAGGACTACAGAGTATGAATATGACGCGAATGGTAGGGTTGTTAGGAAGACAGAGATACAGCGTAGAGGTATATTTGTTAGAGAGGTAAAGAAAACAGAGTATGAATATGACAAAGATGGGAAAGTTGTTAAGAAGACAGAGACGGTTGAGGAGAGGGTTTTGTTTAGAAGGAAGTTAGTAAGCAAGAAGGTTACCGAATATGATTCTGAAGGCAATGTAGTAAAAGAGACGCTAACTGTTTACAAGCCGCACAAAAGAACATTAATTGGTGCTATAATAGAAGCATTAACACATAAGTTGAATCAGACGGTTCAGCAGACATCACAACAACAACTACAACAACAAACCACTCAGACAAACCAAACAGAAGCGCAACAAGCAATAAGTTATATAGAGCAATGGCTTAACGAATATCTAAATGCAGACCCTGCTAAAAAAGCTCAGATGGCAGCGCAATTAGGACTTTCAGTTGACCAACTTGCAAACTTAACTACAGAAAAGGTTCAACAGATAATTGCTTATTTAAAATCTCACGCAGACAGTGTTATAAATTGTGCAGTAGAAGCATTAAGTAATGTGTTAAATTCAGCAGGTAAGGTTGTACAAGCAGCAGAGATAGCAGCAAAAGCAATACTTGTAGATATTTTAACAGGAAACTTCCAGATAACATCAAGTTCAACTTATAATGCATCACAGGTACAGATTTCAGCATTTGCATTACAGAAAGTAGCAGCAAGTTTTGGTGTAGCAATATTTGGATATTCTACAGGCATTGAAGGATTAAAACAAGCATTAGAGAAAGGTCCTGCGATAGTTTGGATGGATTTAGGTAATGGAATGGGACATTATGTTACAGTTACAAGTATACAAAATGGTCAAGTTACATACAAAGATTCAGATGGTAAGACATACACAATATCAGTTGAAGAGTTTAAGTCAAAAGCAAAAGGTGGATTAAAAGTTTTATCACAAGAAGAAGGAATAAAAGGTGAAAAACTTACTGAAGAACAACTTAAAGAAACAAAAGGTGCAAGTAAGAAAAAGAAAGGTCGTGGTGGTAGAGGCATTGGTAGAATTTTTGGAGGAATTGTTGGTGGAATATTTGGAGGATTAATGTTTGGACCAGCTGGTCTTATAGCCGGTCTAGCACTTGGGTTTAATACAAGTCTTAAAACATTTGGAGGAATTGTTGGTGGAATACTTGGAGGATTAATGTTTGGACCAGCTGGTCTTATAGCCGGTCTAGCACTTGGGTTTAATACAAGTCTTAAAACAGTTTTAGCAACTGCTCTTATAATTTCCAACCCCTTACTAGGTATTGCACTTGCAAGAGTTATAGACCCGAATGGTGTTGGTAAGTTAGTTGCCAACTTCTTTAACTCTACAATAGGTAAGGTATTCCAGACAGTTGTAGTGATGGCGTTAATGTGTATACCGGGTATAGGATGGTTGGCAGCAGCAGCTTTGGCAGCAGTATGGATGGCTGTAACAACATATGCTGCAACTGGTAGCTTGAGAGCAGCAATCACCGCAGGAATAATTACATTTGTTACTGCTGGTATTACCGGTGGAGTAAGTTCGTGGCTTTCAGGAACATCTTCTGCGGCGTCAACAGCAACTGCTGCAGCATCATCAACATCTTCTGCGGCGTCAACAGCAACTGCAGTATCATTAACAGCTTCTGCGGCGGCGTCAACAGCAACTGCCGCAGCATCATTAACATTCTCTCAAGTAGTAACCAATATGGCAATTCAAGCTGCCATATCTATGGCGATAAATGCTACAACGCAACTTATCCTAACCGGTAGGGTAGATTGGAATCAAGTTTGGAAAGCTGGTGCAATGGGAGCGATATCTGCAGGAGCCTTTATGGCAGCAAGTGCTACTGTATCATTACTTGGTATACAAAGTCAATTCTTATCAGCTGTAGTAAGTGGTGCTATACGTGGTACTATAAATGCTATAGGATCCACTGCTTTATATGGTGGAAAATTTGCTCAGAATTTAGCTATAGGAATAACATCCGGTGCTATAGGTGGTGCTATTTCATATAGTGCTTCACAACTCCAAATTAATTATGTTTTGCAGAGAACCATAGAGGGGACACTTACTTCCTTTTCAAACTATGTTGTTACACAGTGGATTAAAGGAGAGAAAGTTGATTGGAAGTATGCTTTTGATTTAGGTGCATCAACAGCTGTATCAACTGCAATAACAGCTGGTGTTCAGTCAGCATTGAAAGTGAATATGACATACGACCCAAGTAAGGGAGATTGGGTACCATCTTCATATAATCCTTTCTCCACCCCTGCCACATTTGACGAGTTTATCGGTTCTTTTATAGTTAATAGTATGACACAATTTTTTGCAAATTTAGCTTCAAGTTATGTGATGTTTCAATTATATACAAAAGATTATATAGAGAAGAATTATGGAGTAGATATTGATTTCAGCGATTATTTGAATTTAGAAGATGATAAAGGAAGAACAAACTTAGAGAATCTCTTTCTAAACTCAGTAGCATCAGGTTTTGAGATTGCATTCAAACCATATGCTGAAACAGCTATTGTAAATACTATATTGAAATACACTGATTATACAGATGTTACCGGATTGACCATTAGAAAAGGTGGCAAAGTTATAATGAATGGTAATGGTAGTGTAGTAAACATCCAACATGGTGAGTTTAGTTATATTAGTGATCCTAACAATCCACGATTTGGTATTACAACAACTGGAAAGGCAGAAATAACTGGAAAGGTGACAGAAGATGGTAGAATTGAACTGACTGGGTTTACAAATCTTACAAATAGTGTGAATCAATTAACTTATGGTGGTAAAGCCTTTTCTGTTAGCGGAAACGGAACACTTGATTTTACTAAAACTGGTTCTGATATGGTTGGTAAAGGCACTACGGTTATAATTGTAGATTATTATTATGATCCGACTACACAAAAAGTAGATTTTAACTCTCCAGTTTCTGAAACTACTATTGCAAAAGATGAAAATGGTAACTTAACAGAATATAATCTTTATGTATCTGAAGGCAAACAGGTAATCTTTAACACACAAGATGGTGCTACTCTTAAATATTTTGGAGGTAGTTATAACCTTTTAGAAAAAAATCTTGATAAGATGATTATTACTGGAACAGTTGAGATTACCAAAAATGGTGTCACAACTAAACTTAAACGAGATGGTGAAAATCAACCATTGGAAGTTAAATTATCAGGTCCTAAAGGTAGTATTGATCCTGTATTTGGTTTTAAGATAATGAGTGATAATAAAGCGTCATTTAATTATTCTGATGGAATAATAAAAGATGTTAAAGGAGAATTTCACGCTCCTAAAGGTAATGGCGGATTTGGCGAGCTTGTTGTAGTGTATAAAGAAAATGAGCAACCATATTATGCTCTGTTTAATAATGGAAAAGAAATCACAAGTGTTGCTTTAGCAAGTAATTTTAGTGACAAATATTTCGTATATGTTGATGAACAAAATGAAGCATATCTGATAGATCTAACAAAATTGAATGATAGAGGTGAGTATACTACCCAACAATTAAATGTCTCAGGAAGTAAAACAGAAAATAACTCCACTGTATACATTATTCAAGACAATTCAACAATTGACACTGGCGATACAAAACTTGTTATAAACAGCATTGTTAAGGATAGCAATGGTAGAATTTTTGTGAATACAAAAATTACTGAGATTAAGGTTGAGAACAACTGGAACAACTGGCTAAAAAACGTCAATGATTTAGGAGACTATAAACATCTGTTAAAGAACAATGTTGTTTATGTAGATGGTTCTTTTTATGTCTATAAAGATGGTAAATGGCAGAAAGTTGGTGATGTGAAGGACCTAAATGGTTGGAAAGTAGAGGGAGATAAATTAGTAAAAGAAGGAAACACAGAAGAAGTTATTGGTGGAAATATAACTACGAAGGATGGTAAATTAAATATTGATGGGGAAGGAAAGTTTGCAATAACTTCTGATGGTAAACTAATATGTATGGGTGATATAAAGGGTACATATACTAATCCTGATGGTCAAAAAGTAGATGTTACTTTAAAGGCAAACTCAAAGATAGTTGCTCCCACAAATGAAAAAGGCGAAATGATATATATAGTGAAAAAAGGTTTGTTAGGAGTTGGTGATAAAGCCATTGAGATTGAGATATTAAGTGGAGGAGGTGGTGGTTTGCCAAAATCAGATACTAATGCTGTAGTTAAAGAAGAAGAAATAAAAAAAGACGGAACAGTAAAAGTGAAATATACTATATCTAACGGTGTTGTAGATATTCAAGATGGACAGTTTATAGTTCGTGGTGATGGTGCAGTATTTAAAGAAGGTTCTATTTTATCAGATGTTGGTAAAGTTGAAGGTGGCGATTTGAAAATGACTTACTCTACTGATAGTAAACCAATTTATTACTCTGCGGATAATAGGGTTGTAACTACAACTAAAGATCTTGGTGAAGGAAAAACATTAGAGATAACATACAACAAGGCCGGAGTGCAAACTGGTAAAATAATAATAAATAATGCTAAGGATAAAACAATAGAATTATTAGATGGTAATAAAGGGATAGCATCACAAGGTAGAATAATATATTATTTAGACATAAGAAAAGCAAAAGGGCAGAATAATAATGAATACAACGTTTTAGCTGTGGATGAAAAAGGTCATTATAAAATTTCTTCTGTTAAATATGAAAATGTTAGGGCTACAAGAAAAGTAGGGACAAAAGAGCTATCAGCTAAATTTGAGTATTATATAAATGGTACCTATGATGTAAAAACTAAAGAGTTTAATGGTCAGCATGAGATAAATGTCTCAATTATAGACAGAAATATTAGCAATAAACCAATGAATGCTGATTTAATAAAAACATCTAATAATACAACATTAGCAATTACAAAGGATCATCAATATGCTTATGAAATCACAGATAAAGGTATTACTCGTGCTAATGGTTCGTATGAAGTGTTGACTGCAAGTGTTAAGCAAGGAAAAGATGTTTTGAATATCTATGGTAGTTTGAGTTGCCAAAACGGAAAAGTTTCAAACTATAATCCATATAGTTCTATGAGAGGTAAAATAAATGGTGTAGCTATAGAAGCAAACTTGAAATATAATCCTTCTAAAGGTTATTTTGATATTCTGGATAAGAATGGGAAGCCAATTCCTACACCATTTTCAGGTAAATATAGAAATGAAGAAGTTAAATATAAAGCAATTGGTCTAAAGGTTGACGACAAAAAAGGAGAATTGTATCTCGTAGCTGATATTCAACTCGAAAAAGGTAAAAAGATAGATGACATCAAAGTAAATCCTGAAAAATTTAGTGGAGGAGGAAAAGAAAGAAAAGAGCAACCATCTTTTGGTCCTAATTCACCAACATTGGAAGTAACAGGTAGTAAAGATAAATGGAATATCAAAAATATTGGCAATGTAAAAGCTGGGTTTATAGCAGAAATTTCCTTAGAAGAAGCAGTAAGTGGTAAAATAAAAACAATTACTTTTAGTGCCTTTAAAGAAGGTACAATTGTGAAAGCAGGTGAGGGTGGATTTAGTGTAAGTGTTAAAGATGTTATAGAAAAACCAGTGTACATTGGTGGACAACAGGTAAATACAGTAAGAGTAGATATGGAAAGAACAATAATTGTTCACAAAGGCACTGAGATTAGAATTTATAATGAAGGAGGTATAAATGCTAATTTACAATATTCTAAGGGAGAAATAACTATAAGAGATGATGTTAGAATAACTGATATACATCATGGAGAATTATTTAATGGTACAAGGGAAGTAAAGATGAAAGATGGTAAAGTTTCAGTAGAAAAAATATATGGTAAAAACATTGGCAAAGTTAATCCTGAGATGAGAATTGATATTGGAGATGGCAGATATATTGATATGAAATCACTTGATTATGATATACAAACTACAAGAGTTGCTCAACTATGGGATGAAGTGGTTGGAACATCTGCTATGATTATTGGTGGTTTGGGCTCACTAATTACTTTAGGCAAAGTTGATTTCTTTGTAGATTTATCAAATTTTGGTACAAGTATGCTAGCCGGACATAAACCAGTCAGTGAACTTACTTTTGGCGATCGTCTTTCTGCTGGATTTGATGCTATAATGAATGTTTTAACAATTACCGGTGTTGGTGGATTAGTTCGTGGTTTAGTTGGTGTAATAGCCAAAGGAATATTAAAAACTGCTATAAAAGAAGCAGCAAAGATGTTTAGCAAAGAGATGTTAAAACGAGCTGCTATAGGTGCTGCTTTTGGTGGTAGTGTGACTGCCGCAGGTCTTGTTATAAATGGGGCTGATTTTACTAACTTAGACACCTGGAAAACTATAGGGTTAGGTGCAATTTTAGGAGGGCTTGCTAGCGTTGGTGGTTTAAGAAATTTTGCTACTTTTACAGGCTCAGCAACTATTAGCGAGAAGGTAATATTAAATATGGCATTAACTGGTGCAAAGAATTTAGTAATTGGCGAGTTTGTATTAAAACCATACATAAATGGTCTCATTGATAACTCAAATATTACACCTGAAAACAAACAAATGCTTAAAGCAATAACAGATAATGCTGTAGATATTTGGGTATTTATGAGTTTACCAACAAAGAGAGTTGAACAAGTAGAGAGAATGTCATTAAGTTGGAGTGGTTTGAAAACAACCTTTCGTGACGGAATTAAATACACAATGATGAATTGGAAAGGTGTCGTGGGTGGATCTGTTGGTTTTGTTGCAGGAGTTGCCTATGAAGGTTCGCAGGTACTATTCGGCTGGGGTGATAAAAAATTTGATTGGGAGGTAGTTGGTGGTTTAAGTATAGTAGGGTATACAATAGGTAATTTGTTGAATATTGGTAAAAGAGCGTTTGTAGATCCTGAGACAGGATTAGGTGTAATGGCACAGCTTAAAAATAATCTCAGAGTAGATTATTTGATCCCACGCACAGTAGGGATGGTCCAAGATATTGTGTATTTCCAAGGTGGGTTTACAGGTATATTAGCAGGTATTAATTATTTTACTGGAGGTAAAGTTGTAACTGCTCTAAAGAGTGTTCCGGGCTTATACGCTTTAGATAAATTAGGATTAAATTTAATTGACTCAATTGATTCTCTTTCTTATTCATCTTCATTTATAAGTGCACTGTATAAATTATCTGAACAGACAACTCAAACTATATATAGTAAAGATATCTGGATGTTCAGTTTAGGGGTTGCATTTGCTATGCCGTTACTATCGCCAATTGTCACAAGTGTGCCGGGTTTGGGAACAATTATGAGACCGATATCTTATATTGGGAATAATGTTTCATTTGGTAACCAACTATTAAACAGAATTTGGAAATTTGGATACGAAGAAGGGTTTCAAGAGGTCATTCCTGGTTGGATTGGTGGTAAGTTTTTGCCTCACGGAGCTAATGAAGTCTTCCAAGAATTATTTGATAGAACACCAAATGTAACAAACATAAATGCTAAACTTTCGCAAAGACTTTCAAAAGTAGATTCAGGATATGTTAGCAATGTTGATAGTATAAAGAAATTAGATATAACAAAAGCAACACCATTAGCTGTTCAATCTATTAATCGTGTTTTAGAACAAAAATTAGGCAGTGGCGGGATTAATGTAGGAGAAATATCTGCTAAACTTGTTGGTTCAGCAAAAACTACACAAGAATTAAGAGACATAATGGTTTCAGTAGCAGCAGTTTCAGATGCAGGTTTAATAAAAGAAAGTGTTCAGATAGGAGATGTTATTTCACAAAATTCTAAGTTTTTACAAAGTAATCCTCAAATATCAAAACTTACAACTGAACAGCAAATAAGATTTTTAACAAATGTAAATAGGTTAGGTGCAATCAATGAGAGAGGCGAATTAAATATTGGTGCAATTAAAAATTCAAACGATGTTGATACTTTATCAGATTTTGTGATTAATACAATTCCTGTATTGGAAGGTAGAGATTATTCTGAAAATTTCCATAGTGCGTTTTCAGAAGGTTTAAGTAGACTCAATGAATTAGTACAACAGACACCTTCAATAAATAACATTTCAAAATTGACAGATGTGTGCTCATTCTTGTTAAATAGTAGAATTAAAACTAACCCAGCAGATATTTCAAAACCATTTACTACATTAGCTGTTTCATTAAGCAACCTTGAGATACAACCTGCAGTTTCAAGAGAAGAGTCCTCACCACAAGAAATTGATGTATATCAGCAGACAATAGATCAACTTATACCTTCATTAGATTTACTTGGAAGTGTTATACTTGCAAAAGGTAATTCACAACTGCTTAATTTATTTACCTCAGCGGTTTCTTCAAATCTCTCACTTAGAAATATGATAAATTTATGGACAATTCAGCAACTTAGTTTAAAGCAAACAGAAACACCACCTGTTTTACAAAGTATAGTTGATAGTGTAGGTAAGTATAATATAGAGAGAATCTTAAGAAATATAGAAGATACTTCTACTGATATACAGACAAAACTTATTTTATTAAACTTTGCATCAACTGTGTTGGCAGAAAGGAGATTAGTTGGCAGTGAGGTTTCTTCTGAAGTTGGTAGGATTAATGATGCAATTAGGAATTTAGATTTACAACAGATAGAAGGAAATAGTCAACTTACGAATTTATTATTAAGCACAATAGCAAAACTTAATGTTGTAAATGGAATAACGGGTGTAGAAGAGAGTATATATGGCGAAGGTATTAATAATTTTGTCAAAGCTAATGAAGGAAAGTTTAATGAGATAAAAGAGGTTGCTCAGCGAAGTTATGGTAGAGTTGTAGAAGTAAGAAGAGAAATAAAAGATATTGTAGATTTTGCAGAAGAAGTTGTTAAACAAGAAGATTCTTCTCAAGTAAGAAGTTTATTTGAAGCAAAATTAAGAGAGATTTATAGTGAGCAGCTTAAAGATGGATCACCGCAAAAAGATAAAACAGAAAAATTAATTAGTTCTATTTTAGCAAGATATGATAATTTAGTTGAAAAAATATCTGATAAACTTCCTGCTGCAGTATTAATTTCTTTTGTTGAACAGAGAGTTAGAGAATGGAAAGAAGATCCAAACTTTAAGTTTAATGATGCACAAGTAGATGCATTTGTTAATATAGTAGATGCTATGTTTGAAGAGAAGCAACAACATAGATACACTCATGTACTACAGACAGGTGGTGGAAAAACATACTTAGCTGTAGCATCAGCTATGTTGTTAAGAGCTCAGACACCACAAACTGAATTTGTAGCAGTATTTAGTAATACAATTGATAATGCTAAAGATGTCTATAAACATATCACAGGTATTTTTGGCGATTTGTTGGGTAGTGTAGTAATTATAAGTTCTGATGACTTAGAGAAATCAAGACAAAATCCGCAAGAACTTAGAGAAAAACTTGCTTCTGCTTCAATAGTAGTTACGACATATGATATATGGTCAGGTCTTATAGCAGATACATTTTCTAAACTTTTATCTGAAGACAAACCATATGGGAAACAAAATATAGAGTTGTTAAATAAAAATAGTATAAAAGTAACAAGAGATGCTAAAGGTAGAGTTACATTTGAAGATGCTACTCAAGCGAGACAAGCATTGAATTTACTTTTATCTCAAGGTTACAACAGAGAAATAACAGATATTTCCTTACCATTAGATAGAATAGGTTCTGCAGTAGCAGATGAGATTGATTTCTTCTCTACAATACCGATGCAGGCATTAGCAGTTTCTATGGGTAAATATTATAAAGCAGACAAGTTTGTAGAATATTATGAAGAACTTTCTAAATTGTCTATAAAGACAAAAGTGACACAATCAGACATAGCAAACTTAGTAGAGAAATATAGAGATATTGGTATAGATTTAGCAAGGGTTAACAGAGATTTACAATCAGCAAGCCAAAATGCTGAATATTTACAACAGGTTAGACAGATGTATGAAAATATCGGTGAATTAGTTAAAAATGGCAAAAGTAAAGATGATATTATGAAAGAAATTTCTGTTCCTGAAGGTATATCTAAAGAACAAGTTTCTTCAGAAGTTGAGCAATTAGTCAACAATCGTAGAGCAATTAAGTATTTCCATGAATTAGAAAGGATTACTAAAGATTTGTATGAAAAATCAAATGTGTATGAAGGGACAATAAAGATTGGAGATAAAGTTATAAAGATATCTAAGATATGGCAGTTTGGCAGTAAGAGTTTAGTTCAAGAGATATTAGGACTCGAAGTTAAAGAGGATACGAAAGAATTACAACAGAAAGTCAGTAAAAAAGCAGAAGAAGTTGATGTTAGAGAGTTGATTTCAAAACATGCAGAAGAACTTGAGCAAGAATTTAAAGGTCTGTTCTCAAAAGCAGAGATTATAGAACACTTGTGGAATGGTATAGGCGCACATGGGTTAAAAGAAGGCAATGAGTATTATGTTAAAGATGGTCGTGTATGGGTAACAAATTTAGGTCGTGGAGTTGAGAATTTAATGTTACCTTCAGGTATGATGCAAGTTCTTGAAGTAAAACACAATGTTGATATTTCAAAACCGAATGCAGAAACATATATCTCAAATTCTGTATTTGCAATGAGTTTGTTTAGCGATATAGTTGGGCTTACAGGAACAGTTTCAAAAGGTGTAGATAGTTCAGTTTTAAGCAGGATGGGATTTGAGAAGAATGGTACAGCTCCAAAAGTTGAGTCACATTGGCGTCTATTCCAGACACAAAAAGGTATGGTTAGGTTTATCATAGAAGCAACAAGACATATGAATAACCAAGGTGTTGCTAACTTTAACCTTATTTTAACACCTAACTCTGCAATAAGTAGAATGGCATATGAAACATTAATAGAATCAGGGATTTCTGAAGAAGAAATCAAATATGTAGGTCCTGATGTTTCTGATGCAGAGTTAGAAGAGTTAAGGAAGGAAGTTATGCAGGGTAAATACAAATTTGTTATTGCAGATGCTTATCTTTTAGGCCGTGGGTGGAATGTTGGTAAGATGTTGGATGCAGCAAATGTGTTTAAAGAAAAACAAAATGCAACTGCTGAAAAAGTTCAAGCAACTTTGTGGCTTTTAGAACCACACCTTATGACAGAGACGCAGATGTTACAAGCAGCAGGGCGTATAGATCCCTTTGGAAATAACAGGTTTGATACTTCAGCTTATACAAAAGATATAATATCTTTGGCCTCAATAGAGAGCGCGATAGAAGTTGAAAGATTAAGGAAAGCAGCAAATGAAAAAGGTAGCTGGACAATAGATATTATAACTGACAACTTACAAAAAGTTCAATTAGAAAACGAACAAGAGGCACTAAGAAGAGCAGGACAAAAAGTAGTAGTTCTTGCAGAAGAATCTTTCATACAACAACAAAAACAATCACCACCTACTGTCAAAGAAGCAAAAGAAATACTTAATCAAAATGGTGTTGCGGAAAAGACGCAACAAGAAATATTACAACAAATTGGCATACAACCGACTCAACAATCTACAGAAAAACTTACTCCACAACAACATTTCAGGTTAAACACGATTTTAAAGATTTACAACCTACTAAAAGCTGTCCTTCCTGATGATAAAGGTATTGGGGTTATATCCGCGCTAACTGATAAAGAACTTGATGAAATAGTAAATGTTAAACAGCAAGAGTATGTAAGTAAAGTTATAGAGTTAGTTGTAAATAAAGTACAAAATTTACCTTCGGTAGACAAAAATATTTTGAATCAGTTAAACACTTTATTGAATATATTAAATCAAATGGTTATTGCTAACGAGAATTTACAAACATCATTGAGCAAATTGACAGTAGAACAATATGAAGGTTATATTAACATTATAAAAGAGTTGCAAAATAAGGAGAATCCATCTTTAATTGATCAGATGAAAGTCGCTTTTAGTTTAAGAAGAAAGTATCCTGAGGTATATAAAGCACAAAAAGAATTAACAAAGTTGTCTAAAAAGTTTGAAAAACAAAAAGAAAATATAGCAGATAAACTTATTTCTCAACAGAAATCTGAAGTGGCTTCTTTAGTTTTAGGTATAACATTAGATGAACAAAAAAACTTAAGGTTTGATGAAGAAAAGATAAAGGAAGTAAAAAATGTTGTAGTAAACCTACACCAGCTTGGTTTATCTGTAGAAAGTGTTAAAGCGAAAGATATAAAGGATGTTGTTGAAGGGAAGAGAACTTCTATTAGTTTGATAGAGAATCTTGCTAAACGGCAAAATAATGAACAATTACAAGAGGCGGTTAAAAAATTAGAAGCCGGTATTAAGTTAAATGAAGTTGAAGTGATAGCAAATGAATTAGGAATGCCGAAGGAACAAATAATATCAATGATAGACCTTACGACAAATCCTCAACAGACATTGTCAGAAAAACGTGCTGCTGGTATTCAATCAGATATTTTGTCAGTTTACAATGTTCTAAAGCAAAGGTTACAACAAAAAGTTATAACATTAGAAGAGGAGAAGCAACTTATAGATGTAATACTAACTCTCCAACAACAACCAAAAATTACTGTTGCTACATATAAAGAAAGTTATGAGATTTTACAGCAGTTATTTAGGAATACATCAAATATAAATGAGCTTTATAAAGCTTTATATAATAGTTTGAGGTCAAACTCAGAGAATAAGACATTAAAAGTAGCAGTTGAAAGTTTACCTAAGTTTACTGGTCAAGTATCTGTAATCAATACTATAACTGGGAGTGACCAAGAGATTAAGGAAGAGTTAAAAGAGGTATTAAGTTTGACAAAGAATCAGGAGTTATTAATGCAGGTTTATACACCGAAGTTAGATGTTAAAGACAAAGGTGTGATAATAAAGTTAGATGAATCAGGTGAGTTGTTAGCAAAGATATATGATAGCAAAGGCAATGAAGAAGTATATAAAACAGATGAGGCAGTGGCAAAGTTAAGAGAATTAGGAGTATTTAATGAAGGTAATATTATGGTAGTAAGCAGAGGAGATGCTATATCTGCAGCAAAATTTGGTATGATGTTGCCATTAAGTTCAATAATTATGAATACTCATCCACAAGAAGCTTCTTTGAAGGTATCATTAGCTGACAGGAAAGTTTTAGATGTAGTTTCAAATACAGTTATGGTTAATTTTGTTAACAATTTGGTTGGATACTTATTAGATAAAGCGACAAGGTTGGAAGCAGAGATAAAACACAAAGAGTTTGAAGAGAAAGTAGGACAAAATGAAAATGAGATAGTTACTGATGTTCAAAATATGCAACAGAAAGTTAACATTGGTGAAGTAAAACCAATAAGTGTTAAAGGTGTAGGAGAATGTGTTATGATTGATAAACCAGAATATCAAATAATCTACTACTTTGTTGATGATAAACAGAAAGTTGATGAAGAAAAAAATAAATATGCACAGATAAAACAAGTGCTTGCTGATAAAGTTGTGAGGTTTGCTGTTTTAGATAAACAGATTGATGATAAACAAGCAGTTATAATAGTCAGAGAGAAAGTTGAGAATTTGAATGCAGTTAAACCAGAGATAGGATTAAAACAAGTTGCAGAGATTAACAAGGTATTATGGATGTGTAAGATGAGAGATGTTGAGTTAGGCAATAATGAGAATTGGAAAAACAATTATGGAGTTAATAGTAGAGTTGAGGTTGTTTTATCAAATCCTATAGTTGTGTCTAACGAAGCAATACCTGAAGATAAACCGATAGGTGAGATTGTAAAGATTAACGATGAGCTTAGAGTTGGTGGATATTTGAAAGAGAGTGATTTAACTTGTTGGGGTTCACCAAAGGGACCCCAACTTGACCCACTTGGATTAGGAAGGATTGCATCAATATTATCAGATGTTGCAACAAAAGGTAAAGAGTTGAGAAGTATACCGAAATTAATTCGTGGTGCAGCATAATGAGTGGATGGGTGGATGAGTGGATGTGTAGATGTGTTAATTTTGTAGGGCACGACTTCAGCCGTGTCCCGCAACTTGCGGGATGCGATAAATCGCACTGCTACAAATTTGATGTATTCCGCGTAATCTGTAGTTAAAATTTTTTAAAAAATTAGTTGTCAAATTTGAATTTTTGACTATATTATATAAGTGGATGGATTATGGAGATATTGGTTATGGTAGATGCAGGATTTTGTTAGTAGGAAAGTAGAAAGTATGAAGTTGTTAGGTATTTGTGTTTAATCCACATAATCTGTGGTTAAAAAAATTCACAAAAAATTCACAATTTCTACACATTTTTTTCACAATTATGTCTATATATATTTTTAGAGAGTATATAGCACATATGATAAAATTAAATTTTATGAAAAAAGTAGGAT
>JGI24721J44947_10007257_pt1 | contig 14720 bp, 12 predicted proteins | sample YelNatPaOPGAMG01_FD_44947 | JGI IMG/M metagenome (IMG submission 44947)
TCGGCGGTCCGAGGCTGGCCTCATTAGGTGTCCTTACTGGAACCACCCTGAACTTCGTTCTGCGATGGTGCGTCCCGGTGAGCGCATAGATGCCCGTCTGTAAATTCGCGTGGGCTGCCCATGGGGAGCGGCCGCCGTCGCCAGGCAACCCTTTGGGACAGGATTTGATTGACGCCAAGTCTCTGGGTTTTCAGACACGGGCCTCTGCTGGTCGCGGCAGCGACAGCCCGGGCGGGCCGGCTGAGGATCGATCTGGCTTACCGGCGCTCGGCGGGCTCGCCGTAGCGTTCCTGAGCGGCCTGGCGGCTGGTGCCGAGCATGGCTGCGATCTGAGTCCACGTGTGCCCGTGTTCTCGGGCCTCGGCCACGGCATCGGCCAACTCCACCTGACTGCTGGCAACAGCGCGTACGGCGTCACCGATGCGGCGCAACCGACTGGCATCGGCGTCCGGCGAAGCGATAGCCGCGGGGTCGAGCGAGTCNAGCCACCGCTCGGCGGCCTCGGCGGCTTGCTGGAGCTGTTCACGGGTTCGGGGCATGTCCATCACCTCTTTAAGTGCTCGTAGAACTTGGGACTTGGGGCGGAGCGCCATGGCGTGGATCGCCACCGGCTGGCCGTCGTCATCGGCGAACAACGACCTCAAGGAGTCGGTCGGTTCGGTCGGCACCGATGTCGAGGTCACGGTCGCCCTGGCTCACGACGCGGATAGCGTTGCGGACTGCGTGCTCGATTTCTTCGTCAGCAACGCCGTGTTTACGGGCGNTGNCNGCGGTCTCCACATGCGCAGGTTACCTTGCCCGCCGTCCCATGTGCAAGTTACCTTGCGCATCTCCGAGGCTGCGCGCGGACCCGGGGAGAAGGGGGATTTGATAGCCTTATTCTTGATTTTGGCGTTTGCTGTCCGCGTCGTCTGGGTCGATATTTGACGACAACGAGCGGATGGGGTGTCGCCACATTCAGGTATGGGGACACGGTCCGGCTTCCTGGCAGGATCACTTCCTGGATATTGATGTATCGGCCGCGGTTGCCGGAACGGGCGAATCCAGTTTGTCGAAAACAGCGAGTGNGNACTGTCGAAAACGACGAGTATGAGTGGTCGGAAATGTAGACTGGTGTCATGTTCGACTATCGCGCACGCATCGTCGACGCCGAGTTGTCCGAGCGGCTGACCTCGATCGGTGCTGTCCTCATCGATGGGCCGAAGGGCTGCGGGAAGACGGAAACCGCCCTCCAGCGGGCGAAGAGTTCAGTCCGCTTCGACACCGACCCGAACGCGCGGGCGCTCCTGGGACTCAACCCGGATGAGCTGTTCGACCAAGAGACGCCGATCCTTTTCGATGAATGGCAGCGCGCGCCGGAGATATGGGACCAGGTGCGGCGGCATGTCGATGATCAGCGCCGTCGCGGCCTGTACATCCTGACCGGATCGGCGACTCCGAGATATGAGCGCGAATTGCACTCCGGCGCGGGTCGGATCGGCACGCTCCGGATGCGGCCGATGACCCTATTCGAATCCGGCCATTCGACGGGTGAGGTTTCGCTGGCTGCTCTGCTGCGCGGCGAAGACCAGAAGGCGAAGCGAACCGCGATGACGGTCCCGGGCCTCATGGAGCGGATCGTCATCGGCGGCTGGCCGGCGTTGCTCGATCAGTCCGAGCGCAGTGCCCGGGGGTGGCTTGCCGACTACCTTGCCCAGATCGTCGACATCGACATTCCTGAGCTCGGCACCGGCAAGCGCACTCCGGACCGAGTACGCCGTGCGCTCGCNTCGCTCGGGCGATCCGTCGGGACAGCGATCAAAGTCACCGCACTAGGCGCAGACATCGCCGGTGACGATCACCGGGCTCCGGCAAAGGAGACGGTGAACTCCTACCTCGACGCGCTTGACCGTCTCAAGCTGACCGAGAACTCGCCGGCGTGGAAGCCGCACATGCGTTCGCGCACCGAACTACGCGAGGCGCCGGTCCGTTACTTCGTCGACCCGTCGCTGGGCACCGCCGCGCTCAAGGTTGGATCGCGGGATCTGCTCGCCGACCTCGAGGCCGCCGGATTCCACTTCGAGGCGATGGCAGTCCGCGACGTTCGCACCTATGCGCAACCGCTCGGCGGCGCGGTGTACACCTGGCGCGAGTCTCACGGTCGTAAGGAAGTCGACGCGATCGTCGACACACCGGATGGTTGGGCCGCATTCGAGGTGAAGCTGACGGGCGATCAAAACGTCGTCGACAGGGCGGCGAAGGGCCTCCTAAACTTCGCGACCGACGTGGATGCCTCGAAGCATGGCAGCCCGTCCGCTCTCGTTGTCGTTACTGCGACAGGCGGTGGTGGAAAACGAACCGATGGGGTTCATGTCGTGCCGATCTCGGCACTGGGGCCGTAGCCGCCAACGCGTGGCCCACCGGAGCAGATCCGGGCGGGCTCCGCCGGATTGACGACATTTTTGACGACAACCGTGACGACAATTGGACACGCAACTACGTCGCCTACACTGCAAAATCGCAGTTAAAGTTAAAGCGCCTGGTAAACGGCATCTGCACGCTCCTGGCAGTGTGGGGGTCAGGGGTCGAGTCCCCTTAGCTCCACCGAGAAAGTCCAGCTCAAGGGTATTTTCTACCCTCGGTCCACTGTTACGTAGCAGTCCGTAACCAGTCCTGAGTAACAGCGCTAAAAACGGAAATCAGCACTTGAATCCGGCTTTTTCAGTCCGCCTTGCGCAGAGGGGCTCTCCTTATCTTCAGCAGCCATGACACGCTGGCGTGTGAGCCCCCAGCCGCGGCGGGATAATGCGTGAGATCAAGACGAAGTACGGGCCTGGCAGAATCGCGACCTCCGCGGACAAGTCGCACATCGTCCACCGGCCTGTGACCAAATCGTCAATCCTGAGTTCTGAAGAGAATCCCAGCGTTGAACTCGACATCAAGACCTCTGGACACGGTTTCCCGCCGAGGGCTACGCGGCGCGCTTCACCGCCACCTTGAGATCCTGCGGCAGGCAGGCCGTCGTCTTTCTGCACGGAGGCATGGTACGACTGCTGGTGTCATCCCTCTGGCATCAATACACCATCTGCCCCACCGGTCACAACATCGGTGAACTGCCCTAGCGGCTTCCGCGTGGCGCCTCGGCGTGCTTACCTTCGCTCGTTAGCCTGGCCGCATCCGACGAGGGAGGAACGTCAATGTTGGTCCTGCACGGGTTCTGGTCCCCTTCGGACGGGCTATGCGTGTGGGCGGAGGATTCCGCGCTCGCGGTGACCAGTCCGAGCGAAGCGTTGCGTGCGGCGCGCCCGCATCCGTTCGCCGCGGACGCCGATGCCATCGCCCCGATCCACACCGGCAAACCAGGAACCGCGGTTTTGTTGTTGCCGTCGTTGCGGAAATCGCCACTGGACTCACCGGAGTTGTTCCGGGCGACGCCGCGCCCGGCGCCAAGAGCCGAACCTGTTTTGCTGCCATGGACGGTTCCGACGATGTCCCTGCCCGCCGCGTCGGCGCTGACCGCGCTGGAGGAGCCCGCCGCCGACGTACGGTACGGGGCATCCGTGAGGTACCTGGCCGAACTGGCGGCCTTCGCGCGGGAGCTGGCGGAGCGCGGCCGGGTCCTGCCCGCGCTGTCCCGCGACGAGCATGGGCCCAGTGCGTTCTGGCGGCCGGTCGTGCAGGGTCCCGATGTGGTGGCCCTGAATGCGCTGATCGCCGCGATGCCACCGGTATGCCGGGCGGTGCCGACGGCCCAGGACGGCCACGAGCTGGCCACCTCGGCGTTGCATGCCTTCGCGGATGCGGCGGTGCGAACGATGCTGCCGGCCGGGATCGACCTCCTCCCGCCCCGGCGTGGCCGTCGCCCGAAAACCGTTCCGGCCGAGGAAGCCTGGCTGACTGCGCTGACCGCCCCGGATGGCCGGTTCGAGGCGGACCCGGGCGAACTCGACGCGCTGGCCGNGGCACTGCAGCCGTGGGATGTGATCGGGGCCGACGAGCCGGGCCCGGCAAGGGCGATGTTCCGGCTCTCCGAAACCGAGGAGCGGGAGGGCCAACAACCCGGCTGGCGGCTGGAGTTCCTGCTGCAATCCATGGCCGACCCCAGCCTGTTGGTACCCGCGGAGCAGACCTGGGACGAGAATGGCAGCCTGCGCCGCTGGCTGGACCGCCCCCAGGAACTCCTGCTCGCCGAGCTCGGCCGCGCCGTCCGCATCTACCCCGAANTCGCGCCCGCCCTGCGAACGGCGCGTCCATCGGAGATTTCCCTGGACGCCGATGGCGCCTACCACTTCCTGTCCACCGCCGCGCCACTGCTCGACGAGGCAGGGTTCGGCGTTCTGCTGCCGTCATGGTGGGACCGGCGCCGCAAGCTGGGGCTCGCCGTGTCGGCGTCCACACCGGTCGACGGTGTGGTGGGCGGCACACGCAAATTCGGTCGCGACCAGCTGGTCGATTTCCACTGGGAACTCGCGNTCGGTGACGACACCCTGACCGAGGACGAGATCACCGCGCTCGCCGAAACCAAGGCCCCGCTGATCCGGCTGCGCGGCCAGTGGGTGGCGGTAGACCCCGATCAGCTGCGCCGAGGGCTGGACTTCCTGGCGAAGAACCCGACCGGCCAAGCGACCACGGCCAAGATCCTCGCCCTGGCCGCCGGCCATCCCGACGACACCGACACCCCGCTGGAAGTCACCGCGGTGCGCGCCGACGGCTGGCTCGGCGACCTGCTCAGCGGGGCGGCGGCCCAATCGCTGCAGCCGCTGGCCCCCCCGCCGGAGTTCGCCGCGACGCTGCGTCCCTACCAGCAGCGGGGACTGTCCTGGCTGGCGTTTCTGTCCTCGCTCGGGCTGGGCAGCTGCCTGGCCGACGATATGGGGCTGGGCAAGACNGTGCAGTTGCTCGCCCTGGAGTCCGCGCAACGTCACGACGAGCCCGCCACCGCGCCGACACTGCTGCTGTGCCCGATGTCGTTGGTGGGCAACTGGCAACGGGAAGCCGCGAAATTCGCACCGACACTGAGGGTTTACGCCCACCACGGCACGGCACGGCTGCGCGGTGAGGCGCTGCGCGATCATCTCGCTGACACCGACGTCGTGGTCACCACTTATGCCACCGCGACCCGCGATATCGATGAGCTCGCCGGATTCGGTTGGAACCGGGTCGTGCTCGATGAGGCGCAGGCGGTGAAGAACAGTCTGTCCCGCGGGGCCAAGGCCGTGCGCCGGCTGAAGGCGGGGCACCGGGTGGCACTCACCGGGACCCCGGTCGAAAACCGGCTCGCCGAGCTGTGGTCCATCATGGACTTCCTCAACCCCGGTCTGCTCGGCTCGTCCGAGGTGTTCCGCACCAGATACGCGATCCCCGTCGAGCGGTACGGCCAGACCGAGCCGGCCGAGCGGCTGCGAAGGATCACCCGCCCCTACGTCCTGCGTCGGCTCAAGACCGACCCGACGATCATCGACGACCTGCCCGAGAAGATCGAGATCAAGCAGTACTGCCAGCTCACCATCGAACAGGCGTCCCTATATCAGTCCATCGTCGATGAGATGATGGAGAAGATCGAGCACACCGAGGGCATTGAGCGGCGCGGCAATGTGCTCGCGGCGATGGCCAAGCTCAAGCAGGTCTGTAACCATCCTGCGCAACTGCTGCATGACCGTTCGCCGGTCGGTGCGCGGTCGGGCAAGGTCATCCGGCTCGAGGAGATCCTGGAGGAGATTCTCGCCGAGGGTGACCGGGTGCTGTGCTTCACCCAGTTCACCGAATTCGCCGAGATGCTCGTGCCACACCTCGCGGCGCGGTTCGGGCAGGACGTGCTGTATCTGCACGGCGGCACCCCGAAGAAGCGGCGCGACGAAATGGTGGCACGCTTCCAGTCCGGTGAGGGGCCACCGATCTTCCTGCTGTCGCTGAAGGCCGGCGGCACCGGGCTCAACCTCACTGCGGCGAACCACGTTGTGCACCTGGATCGCTGGTGGAACCCGGCTGTGGAGAACCAGGCCACCGACCGCGCGTTCCGGATCGGCCAGAAGCGGAACGTCCAGGTGCGCAAATTCATTTGCACCGGAACGCTCGAAGAGAAGATCGACGACATGATCGAGGAGAAGAAGGCGCTGGCCGATCTCGTGGTCGGTGACGGGGAAGGTTGGCTGACGGAGCTGTCCACCGGTGATCTGCGCAAGCTGCTCGCCCTATCGGACGGGGCCGTCGGTGAGTGACTGGTTCCCCCCTCCGTCGCGGCCCCGCCCGGTGGACGGCGGTCTCAAAGCCCGCAGCACCCGCGGCGCGATCGCCCAGACCTGGTGGTCCCAGCGGTTCATCGGCGTCCTCGAAGGCATCGGGATGGGCAGCCGGCTGCAGCGCGGGCGGAGCTATGCCCGTAAGGGACAAGTGATTTCGATGGAGGTGGGTCCGGGCCTGGTCACCGCACAGGTGCAGGGCAGCCGGACGCGCCCCTACCGTGTGCGCATCGGTATCGGCGCATTCGGTAAGGCTGAGTGGGCGCAGGTCGAGGGTGCGCTGGCCGAAAACGCTTGGTATGCAGCCGCGTTGCTTTCCGGTGAGATGCCGGAGGATATCGAGGACGTCTTCGCGGGGCTGGGGCTTTCACTGTTCCCGGCAACCGCCCGCGAGCTGTCACTGGACTGTTCGTGCCCGGATGGCGCGGTGCCGTGCAAGCATCTGGCCGCGACGTTCTACCTGCTGGCCGAGTCGTTCGACGAAGATCCATTCGCCATCCTCGCCTGGCGTGGACGCGAGCGTGAGGATCTGCTGGCGAACCTGCAGGCTGCCCGGTCGGAGGGTCGCCCCGCTGCCGACCGNGCGGAGCCGCCGGGACGGCCGCTCACCGATTGCCTTGACNCCTATTTCATTCGGCAGGTCGACGTCCCATCGCCAGGCCCGCGGGTGACGTTATCGACGGCATTGCTCGATCAGCTTCCCGATGTCANTGTCGGGGTGCGTGGCCGGCCGCTGGTCGAGATCCTGCGGCCCGCGTATGCCGCGCTGAGCGAAGGCGGAGGTGACCGGTGATCGACCCGGTGGATAGAACGCCGCCACCGTCTCGGCGCCGCCCCCGGCGCCCGGACGTGATGACCTACCAGGTCCGGGTCGATCTGGCAGGCACCACACCCCCGGCGTGGCGGGGCTGGAGGTTGCGTCTGACGTGTTTCTGGACGACGTGCACGAGATCATCCAGACAGCCTTCGGCTGGACCGACAGCCATCTGCACCGATTCGGCTGTGGCCCTGCCTATTACAGTGATGACACCTCCCGTAGGGGCAGTGCGGAAGTGCGCCGAGGCCGGCTTTGCGCCNGCCCTTGCGCAGCAGGTTGCGCGCCAGGAATCGTGCCGCCGTCCAGCCCTGTTCCCCGCTGTAGGCCGGGCCGGAATGCTCGATGCCGTAGTAGGCGTCGTAGGTGTTGCCGGCGAGACGGTCGATCAGCTCCCTCACCTCCGATGGCGTGCTCATCGCAGGAACGGTTCCCTGTCGGGTGGTCGTGCGCACCTCGTCGAGGAGGAGGCATGGCGTCGTGCCGATGGGCCCGCTGGGCAACGATGAAAGTCCTTCGCCAGCAGAATATTTCGGCTTCGCCGCCATCGCTGCCGCACTCGCTGGACGGCTGTTCGGCGATCGCCCGGCCGATGGGCGCCGTCACGGAGTGGGTCAGTGGGCACCGGAGAGGTTCAGCGTGACGACGCCGGCGATGATCAGGCCGACCCCGACGACCTTGGCGACCGACAGGGGGGAGCCGAGGAACAGCACGGCGATCAGCACGATCGCGGCCGTCCCGATCGCCGACCACAGCGCGTAGGCGACGTCGGTCTGCATACCGCGGGAGATCGACAACGCCAGCAGCGCGAACGCCACCGCGTACCCGGTCAGGCACACCGCCGTCGGCCAGAGCCGGCTGAAGCCGTCGGTGCTCTTGAGCAGGCTGGTCGCCACCACCTCGGCCAAGATCGCGCAGATGAGGAGTAGATAGCTCACGTCGCCTCCCGGTGTAGGGACCCCATGTAGGTGTGTACACGATGGGAGCGCCCGGGCGGTCACCCCGGCTCAGCCCTCGAACGCGGGGCCGTCGAAGCGTTCGCGGGTGACGAACTCGGCGACGGGCCGGCGGCGCAGTCTGGTCGGCTGTCGCACCGGCTTGCCGAGCGGCACCAGCGCGGCGACCGCGTGCGTGTCGGGGATGCCCAGCAACCGGCGGACCTCGTCCTCGGCGGCGATGGCCATCGTGGTGATCGTGCCGCCGTAGCCCTCGTTGCGGGCGGCCAGCAGGATGTTCCACACCAGCGGGTAGACCGAGGCCCCACCGGCGATGCCGACGCGGTCCAGCTCCTGGTCGAGGACGGCGACCACGCCCAGGTCGACGGAGACGACCAGCAGCACCGGCGCGTTCGCCAGCGGCGCGACGAACGCGCCGGGAATCTCGGTCGCATCGATCACGTCCTGGGGCACCCCGCTGGGCCGCAGCGGATTCCACGGGCTCTCGCCGGCCATGAGCTGGGCGACGTAGCGGCGGGCGGCGGGCGCGCCCAGCTCGGCGAGCCGGCGGCGGGTCCGCGCGTCACGCACCACGGTGATGTGCGCGCCCTGCCGGTTGCCCCCGCTGGGGGCGAACCGGGCGTTGTCGAGGATGCGCGACAGCACGTCGTCGGGCAGCGTGTCGTCGGTGAACTCGCGCGCCGCGAACGCGGTTCGCATGACGTCGTAGAGGTCCACGGCGGGCCGGCTCACGAGGCCGCGGCGGCGCGCCGCTCCAGCCGGAAGGTGCGCCGGAAACCGGCCGGCTGCGTGGTGAGCGTGACCTGCACCGCACCGCCGGGGGCGATTTCGTAGCGCTCCTCGACGTCCGGCCCGTCGGTCCACCGGCCGACGGCGTGCCGCCCGAGGTCGGGGCGGTCGTGCAGGGCCGGGTCGAACGGGAAGTAGACCGGGTCATACGGCATCACGTCCCCGTCGGGACGGCCGTCGACCATGCGGCTGCACTCCACGAACCGGAAACACCCGATGTTGTGCGCGGCCCGGTAGCTGCGCCGGACGACCAGCGGGGANTGCGCGTCGGCCGGCAGGGGCGCGTCCTTGGGCACGATCGGGTCGAAGACCACGCCGGTGCCGGCCTCGGCCTCGCGGAACACCCCGAAATGACGCGAGAAGCGTTCGGAGAGCTCGAAATCGGCCTCGGTGTCGAGGTGGACGGCCAGGCCGATGGCGGTCGCGGCGAACGGGTGCGGCGAGCGTTTGACGCGCTTGTCGCCGAAGGCCGCGCGCAGCGCCCGCGAGACCGGCGGGAAGCTGCCCGCCCCGCCCACCACGTAGATTCCCGCCACCTCCGACGTCGTCACCTCGTCNCCGGCGGCCGGGTCGCGCAGCACGCGACGCAGGATCTCGACGGTTTTGTCGACGAGCGGTGCGCAGGCCGCGTAGACGTCGTCGATCCCGCAGGCGAACGGTGGCCGGTCGACCGCCGTCAGGTCCACCAGGAAGCGGCGGGTCTGCGGCCCGACGGCCTCCTTGCGGGCGGCGCACTCCTCCCTGAGGAGGTCGCGGCGGCCGTCGTCCACCTCGCCCAGCCCGGATCCGGCGAGGACCAGGTCGACGATGGCCTCGTCGAAGTCGTCGCCGCCCAGGCGCTGGATGCCCTCGCTGAGGACGACGTCGTTCGCGGGCCCGGTCATCTTCAGCAGCGAGGCGTCGAAGGTGCCGCCGCCCAGGTCGTAGACGAGGACGTACTCGCGTCTGGCGGTGATGGTGGAGCGGTACCGGTGGGCGTACTCCAGGCTCGCGGCGGACGGCTCGTTGAGCAGGGCGACGACGTGGAAACCGGCCGCCACGAACGCGTCCAGGGTCAGGAACCGCTGGGCGCTCGAGGCATTGGCCGGNACGCTGATCGCGGNCTCGACGGTCTCACCCGGTGCGAGCCCGGCGTTGGACCGGTCGCAGAGGTCGCTTCTCAGCCGGGCCAGGAAGCCGGTGAGCAGGTCGGCCAGGCGGTGGCCGCGGCCGGCCAGGGTCACCTCGGTCTGCGGTCCGGCGTCGTTGAGCAGTCGCTTGAACGACCGCAGCACCGACCATCCCGGCTCGTGGCGGACCGCGGCGGCGTCCGCCCCGAACCGCAGCTCGCCGGCGGCGTTGCCCGCGACGAGCGAGGGCCAGGTGTCGACTCCGTCGAAGGACACGACCGGGTAGTTGCCCCTGTCGACGACCGCGGCGACGGTGTGGGTGGTGCCGAAGTCGATGCCGACTCGCATCGCCCGATTTTAGGGCTCTGCCACCGGTTTGAGCACATCCTTTCTGCGGCGCGCCGCCCGCCCCGGCGAGCTGTGGGTACGTTGGCAAGCGGGATGCCTTGTCATCTGCTTGAATAGGTCCGCTCTGTGACGGGCTTACGGATGACTCGACCCGACGCTGTCAGCCCGGCAGGCGGCGGGTGTCTTCCGGATCAGGCGGTCGGTCGCACGGAAAGCAGGGAAGCAATGATCCAATCCGTACTCGTCGTCGGCGGCGGCAGTGCCGGCCTGCTCACCGCGCTTGCGCTCAAACAACAGGCTCCTGCGCTCGAAGTCCGCGTCGTGCGCAGCAAGGACATCGGCGTGATCGGGGTCGGCGAAAGCACCACGCCGCAGATCGTCAACCTGCTGTTCGACTACCTGAAACTGCCGCAGAAGCAGTTCTATTCGACCGTCCGGCCGACCTGGAAGACGGGCATCCACTTCGTCTGGGGGCCACGCACGTCATTCGACTACGGGTTCGCATTCCAGCTCGACGGGTTCTACACCGACCTCGATCGCTACAACGGCTTCTATTGCGGCGACGATTTCGACAGCGTCGACATGAACGCTGCGCTGATGGCTCAGGGCAAGGCGTTCGAGAAGCATCCGAGCGGCCAGGGGCCGTTGATCACGCCCAACACGGCACTGCACCTGTTCAATCCCGCGCTGGTCGAGGCGCTGGAGAGCGCGTCCGTCGCGCGCGGCATCGAGATCGTCGACGCGCGCATCACCGGCGTGCCCGTCGATGAGCAGGGCGTGCGGGCCGTCGTCCTCGACGACGGCCGCACGTTCTCGGCCGACTTGTACGTGGACGCGACCGGCTTTCGCTCCGAGTTGCTCGGCCGCGCGCTGGGGACGCCGTTCCTCCCGTACGACAGCTCGCTCTTCTGTGACCGCGCCATCGTCGGCAGCTGGGACCGGACCGACGAGTACATCTACCCCTACACCATCGCCGAGACGATGGAGGCCGGCTGGTGCTGGCAGATCGACCACGAGCACGCGATCAATCGGGGCTACGTCTATTCGTCACACTTCCTCAGCGACGACCAGGCGCGCGAGGAGTTCGTGCAGAAGAACCCGAAGGCCAAGACGTGGGATCACGTCGTGAAGTTCCGCTCGGGGCGCTACGAGAAGGGCTGGGTCAAGAACGTCTTCGCGATCGGCAACGCGTGCGGCTTCGTCGAGCCGCTCGAGGCGACGGCGCTGATGGTCGCGTCGTCGCAGATCAAGGCGATGGTCGAGATGCTCGTGCAGTCGCAGCTCGACCCGACGCCGAGCCTCAAGGCGCTCTACAACACGCTGTTCGTCGACTGGTGGGACGGCATCAGGGATTTTCTGTCGGTCCACTACCGGTTCAACACGCGCCTCCAGAACGAGTTCTGGACCGCGTGCTGCAACGAGGTGGACGTGACACCGGTGCAGCCGCTGCTGGACTTCTATCGCGAGAACGGGCCGACGGGTTTCTGTCGGCATTATGTGACGAGCACGATCGGGCAGGACAATCAGTTCGGGCTCGAAGGATATCTGGTGATGCTGGTGGGGCAGAAGGTGCCGTATCGCGATGCGCATCCGCCGAGCGAGGCGGACATGGCGATCTTTCGTCGTCACTGTGCGGACAACCGCGCCCGCGCGGCGAGCGGGCTGACGGTGGCCGAGGCGCTGCAATACGTCCACCGGCCGGACTGGCGGTGGAATTCCGATGCGCAGTAAGGCAGATGCGCAGTAAGGCAGATGCGCAGTAAGGCAGATGCGCAGTAAGGCAGATGCGCAGTGAGGCAGCGTCGAGTCGTCACTGCTGCGGCGCCGCGCGAATGTGAATTCACCGACGCCCGATCGGCGTGTCGCGTCGTGATTTTCACGCTCGCGGTGGGGGCCGCGCCGGCGGCTCAGTACAGCGCGCGCACGGCGGCGATGGTGTCGGCGTCGGCTGGGCCCTTGTCGTCGCGGTAGCGCACCACGCGGGCGAAGCGCAGCGCCAGTCCGCCCGGATAGCGCGACGACTTCTGCACCCCGTCCAGCGCCACCTCGACCACCTGCTCGGGGCGCAGCCGCACCACGTGACCCTCGGTTCCGCCGACGGCCAGTTCGGTGAACCGGGCCGTCTGCCAGTCGAGCATGGCATCGGTCATGCCCTTGAACGTCTTTCCCACCATCAGGAATTCACCGGTGGCCGGGTCGCGCGCGCCCAGGTGGATGTTGGACAGCTTGCCGCGGCGGCGCCCCGATCCCCACTCCACGGCGAGGACCACCAGATCCAGCGTGTGTACCGGCTTGACCTTCAGCCAGCCGGCCCCGCGGCGGCCCGCCTGATACGGCGCGTCCGGCGACTTGGCCATCACCCCCTCGTGGCCGGCGGCCAGCGTCGCGTCCAGGAAGCGGGCCGCCTCGGCGGGGNCNGACGTCAGCAGCCGGTCGACCCGGAGCCCCGGCGGCGCCAACGCGTCCAGCGCGGCCAGCCGTTCGGTGGTCGGCGCGTCGAGCAGGTCCACGCCGTCGCAGTGCAGGATGTCGAAGAGGAACACCGAAAGAGGCTGGGCCGCAACGGCTTGGGCCACGTCGACGGACCGGCCGAACCGGGAGGCGGTGACCTGGAAGCGGTGCGGCCGGTGGTCGGGCCGCAGCGCGATCGCCTCGCCGTCGGCGATCAGGTCGTGCACCGGCAGGGCCAGCGTCGCCACCACCACCTCGGGCAGCCGGGCGGTGACGTCGTCGAGGCTGCGGGTGTAGACGCTCACCTCGCCGCCGGCCCGGTGGATCTGCACCCGGGCACCGTCCAGCTTCGCCTCGAAAACCGTTGCGCCGCCGTGTCGTCGGAGCGCATCGGTCACACCGGCCGCGGTCTGCGCCAGCATCGGTCCGACCGGCCGGCCGACCCGCAGCGCGAACTCCCGCAGGGCCGGCACGCCGCCGGAGAGCGCGGCCGCGGCCACCGCCGGCAGATCCCCGCCCAGCATCGCGGCGCGCTGGACCGCGGCGGCGGGGACGTCGGCGGCCCGGGCCACGGCATCGGACACGACCCCGGCCAGCGCGCCCTGCCGCAGCTCGCCGCCGAGCAGCCGCACCAGGAACNCCTGTTCGGGTTCCGTTGCGGCGCAGAACAATCCGGCCACGAGTTCGGCCCGGCGCGGCTGCGATCCCTTGCCCGCCACCGCGCCGATCTGTGACAGGGCGGCGTCGACGCCGGTGACGGTGAGCGAGGGCTCCGGCGCGGGCGCCGGCCGCGACCGCAGCGACGCCCAGCCNACACCGATCTGGCGCTGCGGNAGCTCGCCGGACAGCCAGGACACCACGATGGCGACGAGTTCGGCGTCGGGCGCGGCGCGGCGCAGCAGCTCGGCGATCTGGGCGACCTTGGCCAGGCGCGACGAGGTGGCGCCCACGGCGAGCGACGTGGCGGCCACGTCGAGAAGGAGCACGAGACCAGCTTGGCACGGCTCGCCGACAACCCTGCCGGGCGGACCCGCTAGCGTGCCCACGTAACGTTACAGATTCCAGGCATTCTGACAGGGAGAACCGGATGGAGATCAACGGAAAGAAGGTCGTCGTCATCGGCGGCGCGTCGGGGATGGGTCGCGCCACCGCCGAACTGCTGGCGCAGCGCGGNGCCCAGGTCGCGGTCCTGGACCGGGAGAACTCCGACGGCAAGAGCGTGGCCGCGGGCCTCGGTGGCGCGTTCTACCCCGTCGACGTCACCGACTTCACCGGGACCGAGCAGACCCTGCAGGGCGCCGTCGACAAACTGGGCGGCCTGCACGTCGTGGTGACGACCGCCGGCGGCGGCATCGCCAAGCGGACGCTGACCAAGGAAGGTCCGCACGACCTCGAATCCTTCCGATCCGTCGTCGATCTCAACCTCATCGCCACGTTCAACATCAGCCGCCTGGCCGCCGCACACATGGCCCGCAACGAGCCCGAAGACGAGGAGCGCGGCGTCATCATCAACACCGCGTCCATCGCGGCCTTCGAGGGCCAGATCGGCCAGATCGCCTACACCGCCGCCAAGGCCGGGATCGCGGGCATGTGCCTGACGATGGCCCGTGACCTGGGGTCGCTGGGCATCCGGGTGCTGGCGATCGCGCCGAGCCTGTTCCTGACCGGCATCACGTCCATGGTTCCCGACGAGATGGCGGCCGCCCTGACCCGGGACGCGGCGTTCCCCAAGCGGATGGGCCGGCCCGTCGAGTACGCGANGCTGGCGGCGGCCATCGTGGACAACCCGATGCTCAACGGTCAGTGCATCCGGCTGGACGCCGGGCAGCGGTTCGCGCCGAAGTAGCCACCCCGGGTCCGGGCCCGNGCCGGAATAAGTACACTCTTTAGGCAGCCGCCCCGCTCCCTTCCGGAGCGGGGCAGGCGGTCACATTCCAGTCGCGAGGAGGCCCCATGGCGATTGCCCTGACCGACGACCACCGCGAACTCGCCGAGGTGGCCCGCGCGTTTCTGACGTCACAGAAGGCGCGCTGGG
>JGI24721J44947_10007273_pt1 | contig 14706 bp, 9 predicted proteins | sample YelNatPaOPGAMG01_FD_44947 | JGI IMG/M metagenome (IMG submission 44947)
TACCTGACAATCAGAAAAAGCAAAGCAGCTAATACGGCGCCGGTGCAGGGGCCCAGGATAGGAATCCAGGCATAGGCCCAGTCGCTTGTACCTTTTCCCGGAATGGGCAGAAGGGCATGCACAGTGCGAGGTGCCAGGTCTCGGGCCGGATTGATGGCATANCCTGTTGCACCNCCCAGGGCAAGTCCGATAACCCACACCAGCAATGCTACCGGCAAAGCACCCAGCGAACCCAGTCCTACCGGCGTGCGGGCAGCATCTTCAAGCCGGGCACCCTGAAAAGAAAGAACAACAAAAATCAGCACAAAGGTGCCAATTACTTCGCTGAGAAAATTGGACCAGTAGTTTCTGATGGCCGGCGAGGTGCAGAAAATAGCAAGCTTTCCGGCTGGGTCGTCTGTAACGGCAAAGTGATCGCGGTAGAAAACATACACAAAGAACGCCCCCAGCGCGGCCCCGGCCATCTGGGACAATATATAGCCCGGTACAAGGTTCCAGGAAAACTGTCCTGCAATTGCCAACCCTATACTGACGGCCGGATTCAGGTGCGCTCCGCTATAGGGGCCGGCTACCACAACTCCGATAAAAACCCCCAGCGCCCATGATGTGGTGATCACAATCCAGCCTCCGTTGTTTCCTTTGGTACCTTTTAAAACAACATTTGCCACTACCCCGTCGCCCATCAGGATCAGGAGCATGGTTCCAAGAATTTCAGCAACAAAAGGATTCATATGCAATACTATGATAATAAATTGGTTAGGATTCTATCCATTGCCGTGAACGTTCAACAGCTCTGTGCCATTGTTTGAGCAGTTGTTCGGCCTCGATGCGCGGAAGGGATGGTTCAAAAAGACGGTCTTTTTTCCATTGAAACTCCAGTTCCCCCGTATTTTTCCAGAAACCGACGGCCAGACCTGCAAGATATGCAGCGCCGAGGGCTGTGGTTTCGAGAATTACAGGCCGTATAACCCGGCATTGCATAACATCAGCCTGAAACTGCATCAGCAGGTTGTTAATAACGGCACCTCCGTCGACGCGCAGTTCGGTAATAGCTTTTCCAGCATCCGCTTCCATGGCTTTCATTACATCAGCGCTCTGATAGGCAATGGCTTCCAGCGCTGCGCGGGCAAAATGGGAAGCCGTTGTACCCCGCGTTATACCGACAAAAGTACCTCGTGCATACGGGTCCCAATAAGGTGCACCCAATCCTGCCAGGGCCGGGACAAAATAGACTCCGCCATTGTCGGGAACTTCCGCCGCCAGTTTTTCCACATCACCCGAAGACTGAATGATTTTCAGTCCATCGCGCAACCATTGCACCGCCGCCCCGGCAATAAAGACACTTCCTTCCAGGGCATAGGTTGTTTTGCCATCAAGCTGCCAGGCAACTGTTGTTAAAAGATTGTTGCCTGAATATACCGCCTTTTCTCCCGTATTCATCATAAGGAAACAGCCGGTGCCATAGGTATTTTTTACCATTCCTTCCTTCAGGCATAACTGGCCGAACAGAGCAGCCTGCTGGTCTCCGGCAATTCCTCCGATGGGGATCGCTCCCTTCATCTGAGCAAGGCCGGTTTCGGCAACTACTCCGCTGCTGGCCACAACTTCCGGTAATACCGATCGCGGAATATTCAGAATATCCAGAATCTCATCGTCCCATTGCAGGGTATGAATATTATACAGCATGGTGCGGCTGGCATTCGAAACGTCCGTACAATGAGCCTTTCCGCCGGTAAGATTCCAGATCAGCCAGCTGTCGATGGTTCCAAAGCACAATTCTCCGGCCTGCGCTCTTTTCATGGCGCCGGGAACATTCTCCAGTATCCAGTGCAGTTTGGTTCCGGAAAAGTAAGCATCTATCACAAGACCTGTTTTTTTCTTTACGGTTTCCTCAAGCCCCTTTTGCTTGAGCTGATCACACAATCCTGCCGTCCGTCGGTCCTGCCACACAATGGCATTGCATACAGGTTTTCCGCTTTTACGGTCCCACACTACCGTAGTTTCTCTCTGGTTGGTTATTCCGATGGCAGCAACTTCGTCGGGTGAAACACCGGCCTGCTGAAGTGCTCCGGCAGCAACGGAAAGCTGTGTATTCCAGATTTCGGCAGGATCATGCTCCACCCAACCGGGCTGAGGGAAGATCTGTTCAAAAGGTTGTCGAGCTATTGATTTTATGGCTCCCGTCCGGTCAAAAAGAATAGCACGGGAACTTGTAGTGCCCTGATCAAGGGCAAGAACGTACTTTTTTTGTTGCATACAGGTACATTATTTTGATGGAATAAACCGGGAGGCAACTTCCCGAAAGGCTTGTACTTGATTTTCAATCCAGGCATTGTCTTTTTTCAGCTCAGCGGCCATAATTTCAGCAACCGAAGATGCGCACTGAAGGGCAGCCTCTGCATCAAGAAACAGCATACGGGTACGGCGGGCCAGAATATCTTCCACGGTCCGGGCCATTTCCTCCCGCACCGCCCAAACAACTTCAGCAACGGTGTAAGGGAAATCGGGATGCAGAAAGCGTTCCCCCTCAGGAATTTCTTTCATGAGTTCCCTGATTGCCTCGGCTTCAGTTCCATAAACATGAAGCGGATCACTCCAGTCAGGATTTTTCCTATATCCGTGCAGGGGGATTTTCTTTGTAATGCACGGACGGGAAGGAAGAAAGTCGTTTTTAATGGCAAAATCAAGGGTTTCCTCGGCCATACGACGGTAGGTTGTCCATTTCCCACCGGTAATTGTAATCATTCCTCCATCGGAAAGCTCGAGTTTATGCCGTCGCGAGATTTCCTTTGTTTTCTGTTCCTGACCTTCCGCAGCAGCAAGCGGACGTAATCCGGCGAAAACGGCCAGAATGTCATTTCGCGAAGGGTGTCGTACCAGATAACCGGCGGCTGTTTTCAGGATGAAATCAATTTCCTCATCCAGAGCGGAAGGTTCTATGCTCACCTGTTCCACAGGGGTATCGGTTGTACCAACCACCACCTTCCCGTGCCAGGGAATAGCAAACAGAACGCGCCCGTCGTCTGTTTTCGGAATCATCAGTGCATTGGTTCCATGAAGGAAAGAAGCATCCAGCACAATATGAATCCCCTGGCTGGGCCTGATCATTTTTTTGGCNCGGGGATTTTCCATTTTTCTCAGTGAATCGGCAAACACTCCTGTGGCATTGATGATACAACGGGCATGCACATCAAACGTCTTTCCTGATTCCGCATCCTGTGCTTTCAGTCCGGTCAGTTTTCCTTCGTTATTCTTTAAAAAATCCGTAACAGGCATATAATTAAGAAGGCAGGCTCCGTGTGCCGCGGCCGTTTTTGCCAGGGCAATACCCATCCGCGTATCATCAAACTGCCCATCGTGATAAAGGATTCCTCCCTTCAGGCGTTCGGGCAATACAGAAGGTAAAGCCATGCGGGCCAATTTTCTTCGCAAAAAAACCGAACGGCCGAAACTCCATTTTCCCGCCAGAAGATCATACAGTTTGAGACCGATGGTGTAAAAGGGACCCTCCCACCAGCGGTCGGCCGGGATAATGAATGTCTGATCCTTCACAAGATGAGGAGCGTTCCGCAACAATATCCCGCGCTCCTTCAGGGCCTCCATCACAAGAAAAACATCGCCCTGGGCGAGATACCTCACCCCCCCGTGTACCAGCTTTGTACTCCGGCTCGAAGTGCCTTTGCAGAAATCAAAGGCTTCGAACAGTACAACGGAGAAACCCCGCAGCGAAGCATCAACGGCAATGCCCAACCCTGTAGCTCCGCCTCCGATAACTGCAACATCCCACTGCCTGCGGCTGGCAAGCACTTCCAGAAAATGTTCCCGGTTCATAGTGTGTAAATTATGCACTGAAAGATAAATAAAGGAATGGTTCATTATTCTGTTTATTCCGTTTTTTACAACATTTTGTTACCTTAGAGCCTTCCAAAAAGTATCACTATGCGCATTGGCGTCGATCTGGGCGGAACCAATATCCGCGCTGCCCTCTGCAAGGAAGAAAATCTTATCAGCCAGCAAAGGCATGAGCTGGTTCATAAGGAGTCTCTGGAAGATACGCTTGTTCAGCTGAAAACGCTTCTTCATGCCATTTTTCATCCCGAGGTAAAAGGAATCGGCATAGGTGTCCCGTCAGTAGTTGACACAGAGCATGGAATTGTGTACAACGTCACTAACATTCCTTCCTGGAAGAAGGTAGAACTGAAAGATTATCTTGAAAAAGAATTTCATGTTCCCGTTTACATCAACAACGATGTCAATTGTTTTGCCCTGGGTGAATATAAGTATGGAATGGCCAGGGGGTATGACCCTGTGGTGGGGCTTGCCATCGGCACAGGGCTGGGGGCAGGCATCATTATTGGCGGAAAGCTGTTTACCGGAACAAATTGTGGCGCAGGCGAAGTTGGCCCCATGCCTTACCTTGGCAAAACACTCGAATACTACTGCAGCGGTAATTTTTTTAAGGTATTCTGGCAGTCTTCGGCACGGGAAATGGCTGAGAAAGCCCGACAGGGGGACCCCTCTGCCATCAGGGCCTGGGAGGAGTTCGGACATCACTTTGGAAATGCCATAAAAATCGTTGCATACGCCTACGATCCCCAGGCAATTATACTGGGCGGAAGTATTTCACAAGCGTTTCAACTGTTCGAAAAGAGCATGTACCGCTCGCTTTCCGATTTTGAATTTCCCGAATCCCTCAAAAAACTTAAAATTCTGGTGACAGCNAACCCTGATATCACCCTGCTTGGTGCTGCTTCGCTTGTACCATGATGATGTATCCAGCCATTCAATACAGACCTGATNAACTAACCAAATNCATTGAACCATGAAAACCTTCCGGAAAAAAACCTCCATCTTTCTGCTTCTTCCGGGCCTTTTGCTGGCCGTGCTCTCATGCAGCCGCAGCCCGCAAAGCATGACCACCGAGATAACCCTTTCGGATAACTGGGTTCTGGCGCCCGACAGTCTGCTGAAAACNGACGGAACATTGATTTCGCAAAGTGATTTTTCTTCGGCCGCCTGGATCCGTACCAAAGTACCCTCCACTGTTCTCGGCGCTCTTGCCGATGCCGGAGTATATGCCGACCTCTATTTCGGAAAGAACCTGGAATCGGTGCCCCGCCAGCAGTTCACCCGGCCGTGGTGGTACCGGAGGGAATTCGAAATAACCGACAGCACATCATATCCCGTGAACCGGCTTCGCTTCGAAGGAATAAACTATTATGCCAATGTATGGATCAACGGCCGGCTTGTTGCATCGGCCGATACCATTAAAGGAGCTTTCCGCACCTTTGATATTGATATCAGCCCCTTTGTGCACAATGGCAAAAATGTTGTTGCCGTTCAGGTATTCCCTCCCAAACCGGGCGATTATTACATGGGATTTGTCGACTGGACTCCCCGCCCGCCGGACGAAAACATGGGTCTGTTCCGGCCGGTAATCCTGCACCGAAGCGGCGAAGTCTCCATCAACAACATCAGCATTCAATCGAAAGTGAATACCGAAACACTGGCTGAAGCATTTCTTACTGTTGAAGCTGAAGTGATCAATCATTCGGGTAACAAGGTAAAAACTGTTGTTGCGGGCCAGATTAACGAAACAACCTTTCAGAAAAAGATCAGNCTGAAACCAGGGGANAAACAAAAAGTCCGGTTTACCGCAGACAGATACAAAGCATTGCACATTATAAATCCAAAGCTCTGGTGGCCTTACCAGTACGGAGAACCAGCCCTGTATACAGCATCGCTGGGTTGTTTTTCAGGAAAAAAACAGACCGATTATCAGCAGGTAACCTTTGGCATACGGCAGGTTGAAGATTTTCTCAATGAATACGGTAACCGCGCCTATAAAATCAACGGGAAATACATCCAGATCAGGGGCGGAGGCTGGACTGACGATCTGCTGCTGCGTGAAGACACAGCCAAACTGGAAGCCCAGGTACGGTATACCCGGCTTATGAACCTCAATACCATCCGGCTTGAGGGCTTCTGGGGAAGCAGCCATGCCCTGTATGACNTGTGCGACCGGTACGGGATTCTCNTGATGGCCGGATGGAGCTGTCAGTGGGAATGGGAGCCGTACATTGGAGGAAAACCCTGCGANGAATTTGGCGCTGTCAAGACACCTGAAGACATTGCCCTCGTTTCCCGGATGATGCACGACCAGGTAACCATGTTCAGAAACCACCCCAGTATTTTCGTCTGGGTGCACGGAAGTGACAAACTTCCCCGGCCTGAGCTTGAGAAAAGATATTTTGACGACCTGAAAGTCACCGATCCTACGCGGCCAACCCTGGGTTCCTGCTCCAGACGAACCAGCGAAGTTTCCGGCCCAACCGGAGTGAAGATGGAAGGACCCTATGACTATGTTACGCCCAACTATTGGTACGTGGATACCCTGCATGGAGGTGCCTACGGATTCAATACCGAGACAGGCCCCGGACCGCAGATTCCGCCCGTTGAAACCCTGCAGAAAATGTTTCCCTCCGGTAAAATGTGGCCTGTCAATGATTACTGGGATTACCACTGCGGACGAAACGAATTCAATACCATCAACCGCTACCGGCATGCCATGGATATGCGCTATGGGCCTTCCCGGGATCTGAAAGAGTTTGTGAAGAAAGCCCAGCTGATGAACTATGAAGCCATCCGTCCCATGTTCGAAGCGTTTGCCGTCAACAAGGCAAAGGCCACAGGGATCATCCAGTGGATGCTCAACGCCGCCTGGCCAAAACTTTACTGGCAGCTCTATGATTACTACCTCACTCCCAACAGTGCATTTTTTGGTACCATGAAAGCATGTGAACCCGTTCATGCTATTTATAACTACGGGGATCACGGTATCTACCTTTCGAACGACCTGTATCAGCCAAAGAAGAATCTCCGGCTCGCCATCCAGGTTTTTGGTCTGGAAGGAAACCTGCTCCTGAATGATTCGGTTACCACCGAAATACAGGAATATAGCTCACGAAAAGTGTATGATCTGCCCGCTATGCAGCCCGATGTTAAAGTTTATTTTCTGAATCTGCGCCTTACCGACGATTCGGGCTCACCGGTCAGCGAAAACTTCTACTGGTTATCGGCAAAAGAAGATGTTCTGGACGAAGCAAAATCGGAATGGTTTGTCACACCCAATTCCTCCTTTGCTGATTTTACTGCCCTGAACCGCATGCCGGCCGCCACCCTGGAAGGAAAAACCACCAGTGCCGAAAAGGATAATATGACCACCCTCACCATTACCCTGAAAAATGCTTCGCCGGTGGTTGCCTTCTTCACGGAACTGAAGCTGAAGAATCGGGCTACCAACGAACTGATTCTGCCTGTTTACTGGTCAGATAATTATGTATCGCTGCTTCCCGGCAGCAGCAAAAGCATTACGGTTCAATACCAAACCCGTTCACTGCAGGGCGGCAAACCCGTTATTGAAGTAGCTGGCTGGAATGTTGCACAATTCACGATTGAATAATAATAACCATGAAGCGGAATATTTTTATTGTTGTTCTGATACTGGTCATCTTTTTTGCCATTTCCTTTCTGACCAACATTCTGGGGCCTATTGTCCCGGCCCTGATTGATTCATTTCATCTGAGTACGGGGCTGGCAGGATTTCTGCCCTTTTCGTTCTTTGTTGCCTATGGGGTAATGTCCATTCCGGCCGGCGTAATGGCCGAAAAATATACCGAGAAGCCGGTATTGCTGGCCGCCTTTGTTCTGGCCTTTGCCGGTGCATTGTTTTTCGCTCTGAGGCCATCGTTCGGGGTAGCTCTCACTTCGCTTTTCCTCATCGGAATAGGAATGGCCATGCTGCAGGTAGTCATTAATCCCCTGCTGCGGGTGGCCGGAGGGGAGGAACATTTTGCCTTCAACTCGGTTCTTGCCCAGTTGTTTTTTGGTTCGGCCTCCTTCCTCAGCCCGCTCATGTACAGCTACCTGGTACAGCATGTCCACAAAACAGATAAAGGGGTCCTTATCAACCTGCTCAACCGTCTTGTACCCGAAAACCTTACCTGGGTATCGGTATACTGGATTTTTGCCATTGTAGCACTGGTTATGATCCTTATTATCTGGTTTGTCAGGTTTCCAAAAGTTGAACTGAAAGAAGACGAAAAAATTGAAACCGGGAACATTTTGTGGGAGCTGTTTCGGAAGCGCACCGTGATTTTGTTTTTCATCGGCATTTTTGCCTATGTGGGAACCGAACAGGGAATAGCCAACTGGACATCGCGTTTTCTGCAGACTTATCATCAGGTGGACCCTGAAACTACAGGGGCGAGGGTAATATCCCTTTTCTGGGGACTTATGACCGTAGGTTGCCTGCTGGGTTTGCTGCTGCTGAAGCTTTTTGACAGCCGTAAAATCCTTATGACCTTTGCCACCGGCGCCATTATCACTCTGAGCCTCTCACTGTTCGGGCCCAAAGAAGTTGCCCTGGTCACCTTTCCGCTCTGCGGCTTTTTTGCTTCCGTAATGTGGTCGATTATTGTTTCTCTGGGGCTGAATTCACTCCCCAGCCACCAGGGTACCTTTGCCGGCATTCTGTGCACAGGAATAGCAGGAGGGGCAGTGGTTCCGCTCATCATAGGAGGCCTGGCCGACCTCTTCGGCCTTCGTTTCGGGATGTTGTTCCTTTACCTCACCCTGGGGTATATTTTCAGCATCGGAATATGGGCCAGACCTTTGGTAAATAATAAAACAATAGACCTGTTCACAAAAAAATCAAGATCATCAGAATACCGGTGAGGCAGATAGGCTCTTCTTAGAGCAGTTCCTCCCGTCAGATAAAAATCCACCGGAAGGGATTTATCATTTTAAATAGTAACGATTAAATCTCTTTATCTTTGCACTTTTTAGCAACACTTCTTGGTTTCGGTACAGAATATATCCGTTCATTTTGGCAGTTTTGAACTGCTGAAGGATGTTTCTTTCCTGATCAGGCCCCAGGACCGCATTGGCCTGACCGGGAAAAACGGAGCCGGAAAGACAACCCTTCTCCGGATTATCTGCGGACTGGAACAACCCTCGGCAGGAAAAATTGAAAAGCCCTCCGGACTGCGCATCGGTTATCTTCCCCAGGAAATGACGCACAATGATGTGCGGACGGTGCGGGAGGAAGTGAAGCTGGCTTTCAGCGAAGTGCTTGCTGTAAGACAGGAACTGGAGGAGGTGAACCGGGAAATATCGCTGAGGAAAGACTATACCTCTGATGCTTACCACAACTTACTGAACAAATCGGTCTTTCTTCATGAGCGGCTGGCCATCCTGGGCAGCGAAACGATGGAGGGCCGTATAGAAACAGTACTCACAGGACTTGGGTTCCAACGGGAAGATCTCGACCGCCCTGCATCCTGGTTCAGCGGCGGATGGCGCATGCGGATTGAACTCGCCAAAATCCTGCTTTCCGATCCTGACCTCCTTCTCCTTGATGAACCGACCAATCATCTTGATATTGAGTCCATCCAATGGCTTGAGGAATTCCTTGCCGGCTTCAGGGGAGCAGCGGTAATCATCTCCCATGACCGTACTTTTCTTGATAATGTGACCCGGCGAACCATTGAAATCGTAAAGGGGAAAATATACGACTATGGCGTACCCTATTCCGAATTTGTTGTTCTGAGCAGGGAACGCAGGGAACAGCAGAAGGCCGCCGCAGCCAGCCAGCAGAAAATGATCGAAGACACGGAACGTTTTATTGAACGCTTCCGCTACAAAGCCACAAAAGCTGTTCAGGTGCAGTCGCGCATAAAAATGCTCGAAAAGCTCGGGCGAATTGAACCCGACGAAGAAGATGACGACTACCCCGACATTCGTTTCCCCTCGGCTGTCCGTTCCGGAACCATTGTCGTGGAAGCTGTTGATCTAACCAAATATTACGGCGACAACCTCATTATCAACCGGTTGAATTTTGTCATCGAACGGGGCCAGAAAGTCGCATTCATCGGCCGAAACGGAGAAGGAAAAACTACCCTCAGCAAAATCATTGTGGGAGAAACAGATTATTCCGGCCTGCTGAAAATTGGCCACAATGTAAGCATTGGATATTTTGCCCAGAATACAGATGAACTGCTTCAGCCCGAAAAAACCGTCTGGGAAACCGTCGACCAGATAGCAAAGGGAGAAATCCGCACCCGCCTTCGCGATCTGCTGGGAGCTTTCCTTTTCCGCGGAGATGCCATTGATAAAAAAGTCAAGGTCCTGTCAGGTGGCGAAAAGTCACGGCTTGCCCTGGTAAGACTCCTTCTGGAACCTCACAACCTGCTGGTTCTTGACGAGCCCACCAACCATCTTGACATGCGTTCGAAAGACATTCTCAAGCAGGCTCTGCTGGCATTCGAAGGAACGCTGATTGTTGTATCACACGACCGGGACTTCCTGCATGGACTTACTACCGCAATTTTTGAGTTCCGCAATCATTCAATCCACCAGTACCAGGGCGACATTTCCGATTTCCTCGCCCGGAGGAAACTTGCCTCGCTCAACGAACTCAATCAGAAAAAGGAATCCGTAAAAAAACTGAAGAAGAAGATCAGGAAAAATCACTATCCAGAGAAGCATACCGGCAGAAAAAGGAAACGGAACGAAAGCTTCGCAAAATTAACACCCTGATACAGGAATCCGAAGAACGCATTTCTGTACTCGAAAAACAGATCAACGACATAACAAAAAAATTATCAGAGAATATTCCCCACAGCCATAGCACTGAAAATACCGATTTATATACTACCTTTGAAAAGCTGAACGTGCAGCTGCAGGAAGAAATGGAACGGTGGACCAGTCTGCACACCGAAGCGGAACAGATAAAGAATTCCAATGAAGGTCAGTAAATTGTTCCCTGAATTTATTTTCCGTTCAGGAAAGATGCCTGCAGTTATATTTATGGCAGGCTTTGTGTTTTTTTCCTGCCGGCAGGCGCCGGTTTCATCTCCCCTTCCTCTGAAGCGGGAGGCTCTTAATCTGGCTTTCCTGTACAATCCTGCCGAATCGGCCATTCATCCTGAAGCAGGGATTCTGCATCTGAATGATTCCATTTCGAACCTGTATATCAGCATTCCCCAATCGGAATTGCTGTTTAACCAGGCCAACCCCGAGGGAAGGTTTCTTACCTCCCTCCGCTTCCACTATGAGATCTATGAACTGTATGAAAAGGAAACCTCACGGAAGCTGGNCGANAGCGGTTCCTACAAAACCGAGCTGGAAAAAAACAAACTGCACGGACTCTACTACACGGTATTTCCGGTTCGCTGCCGGTACGGACGCCAGTACACACTCCGGCTGTTTACTTATGACAATATGCGCAACAAGTCCATGCAGACATTTCTTCGGATCGATAAGACCGACCGCAACGGAAGGCAGTATTTCATGGCCTTTACACCCACCTCCCATTATCCGGTTTTGAAACCCTATGTAGCAGCAGGGCGGAATATTATTCTGCGCTATGGACCGGGAGGTATTGATTCGGTATATGTCCAGTGGTACCGGAAAAGCCAGCCATTGCCCCTGCCGGTATTTTCTTCCGAAACACCGAAAAATCTTCTGATCAGGCCTGACAGTGTCTGGAAAATTGCCCTCTCTGATACCCTGGTATTCGATACCACCCGAACAGGCCTGTTTCATTTCCGCGCCGACACCATGAGCTTCGACGGATTCACGCTTCTCTGCCCCGGTGAACATTACCCCGAAATAAAAACACCTGCCCAGATGATACCGCCCCTTGCCTACCTTACCTCAGGACCTGAACAAAAAGCCATTGAACAAAANCCGAATCCCAAGGCCGCAGTGGATAATTTCTGGCTGACCTGCGGCGATAATATTCAGACGGCGCGCGATCTGATACGGGCCTATTACAACAGGGTATTCTTTGCCAATTATTATTTCACAGCCGACCGGGAAGGCTGGAAAACCGACCGGGGTATGATTTANGTTGTTTACGGCCCTCCCCGTACCATGCTGAAAACTGACAACCAGGAGGAATGGACCTATTTTACGGAAGCAGGCAGGAAAGTCGTTTTTACCTTTCGTTATAAACCCAGTCCGCTTACCGAAAATCTGTTCGTTCTTATCCGCAACCTCGAACCTTCGCCCCATTGGCGCCAGGCTGTTGATTCATGGAGGTCGGGAAAAGTTTTCACAACCCAATGAAGCCCAATACACCTTTTATCTACGGCATAAGACCCCTGCTCGAAGCCATTGATGCAGGAAGGCAGATTGACAGGGTACTNGTTAAAAATACCCTGCGCGAGAATCTGGAAGAACTTCTCATCGCCCTGAGGAAGCATAATATACCGTATCAGTTTGTCCAGGCCGACCGACTGAACCGCATTACCCGTCAAAACCATCAGGGAGTTATCGCTTTTGTTTCGGAAGTTGAATATTATGATCTCGAGAAGGTTATTCCCTCCCTTTACGAACAGGGTAAAGTACCATTGGTGCTGGCACTGGATCATATCACCGATGTAAGAAACTTTGGAGCCATAGCGCGTTCAGCCGAATGTGCAGGAGCGCATGCCCTTCTTATTGGAGAAAAAGGACATGCAGGTGTGAATGCCGATGCAGTAAAAACTTCAGCCGGAGCTTTGCATCATATTCCGGTGTGCAGGGTGAAATCGCTTCACACTGCCTTTGTTTATCTGCGGGAATCAGGTCTTCAGATTATTGCCGCTACCGAAAAAGCCGAAAAGGTTTATACATCGGTTGATTATACCTTACCGTCGGTTATAGTTCTTGGCGCGGAAGATACGGGCATCAGCCACGATCTTTTGCGCATGGCCGACCACCTTGTACGCATTCCCATGCTGGGAAAAACCGCTTCCCTTAACGTTTCCGTTGCCGCAGGAATACTCCTGTACGAAGCCGTACGGCAAAGACATTGATGTTTTTTCTTCTGCAATTGCGGGATTCTGCAGGATTATGCATGCGGAGCGAAAACGGATTAATGGTTAGAAAATGGGATCAGGCAAAGGGCGTTGCCCCTTAAACCCCACTTCCTTCTCTGCCTGCCCTTGCTCCCCTGTTTTGCCCTGGCCGGCAAGCATTCCTGAGGAATTTGTCCAACTGCAAGAACTTATTTACATACTTAACTCACTAAAAATTTACTCTATTGAAATAATTATTTTTTTAAAATAATTATTCATTTTTAAGGGGGGTTATATTCAATATTTATTATTTCTTTATTTTTGTATTTGTTTAATGGGGGTGTATTTATTAATATTTAACTTTTTTCAATTATGAAAGTAAAAAGAAAATGGCTCGTATTTTCAATTGCTCTGGCAGCCGTTTCATTAGCCGGAGCATTCTTACCCCGTGGTGAAGCAGGGGGGACGGATTCTGCCTTATCGGCCGGAGATATTGCCTGGATTATCAGTGCCACTGGTCTGGTACTTTTAATGACTCCCGGTGTTTCGTTCTTTTACGGGGGCATGGTACGTACAAAAAACGTCATATCCACTATGTTACAAAGCTTTGTGGCTATGGGGGTTATCAGCATTGTTTGGGTAGTGGTGGGTTTTAGTCTTGCGTTCGGAAAAGACCTGGGAGGAGTTATCGGAAATCCATTCACGTATCTGATGTTCAGGAATGTGGGAGGGCAGCCCGAACCGGCTTTTGCCGCCACAATACCCCTTGCATTGTTTGCTCTTTTTCAATTGAAATTCGCCATCATCACACCGGCTTTGATTACAGGGTCCTTTGCCGAGAGGGTTAAGTTTTCAGCCTATCTGCTTTTTATGGTTTTGTGGTCGGTTATTATCTATGCCCCCCTGGCCCACTGGACCTGGCATCCCGATGGATTCTTGCGCCGGCTGGGGGTTCTTGATTTTGCAGGAGGAACAGTGGTACACATGGCCGCAGGGGTTGCAGCTCTGGCAGGGGCATTGTTTCTTGGCCAGCGGGCCGAACATAAAGTTGCTTACCGCCCGGCCAATATTCCTTTTGTGATGCTGGGCACAGCCCTGCTGTGGTTCGGATGGTTCGGATTCAATGCCGGTTCGGCACTTGCCGCCAACTCAGTAGCCGTTGAAGCGTTTCTGAATACCAATACCGCTTCGGCTGCCGCCATGCTTGCCTGGATGTTTTTTGACACACTGCGCGGTCGTAAGGCTTCAGCTATGGGTGCCTGTATCGGAGCTGTTGTCGGGCTGGTAGCCATCACCCCGGCTGCCGGCTATGTTTCCGTCGGAGCCAGCCTCTTTATAGGAACAGCTACCGCTGTAGTAAGCAATATTGCCGTTCACTGGAAAAACAAAACCTCAGTTGATGATGCCCTTGATGTTTTCCCCACCCATGGAGTAGGAGGGATAATGGGCATGATCTTTACCGGTATCTTTGCCAGAGAAGCAGGATTAATTTTCGGAAATCCCCGCACGTTTCTCTACCATCTCCTTGCCATTGTTATAGTAGGCTTGTATGTATTTGTGGGTTCCTATCTGCTGTATAAACTTACCAACCTGTTTATACCTGTGCGGGTATCAAAGCAAAGTGAGAGCCTTGGTCTTGATCTGAGCCAGCATGATGAAATCTATGCCCTGAATGTTCAGGAAAAGGAACTGGAGGAATACGCGCATAACGGAAGCACAGAAAACACTTTACCGACGTTTGCAAAATAAGCGCGGCCAGCGAAAACAAAAGAGGCTGCCCGAAAGCAGCCTCTTTTTTATCGTATATCAGGAAGGCATTAGTAAGCGCAACCTGCTCCTTCGTTAATCTGTTTAATCACAC
>JGI24721J44947_10007279_pt1 | contig 14698 bp, 9 predicted proteins | sample YelNatPaOPGAMG01_FD_44947 | JGI IMG/M metagenome (IMG submission 44947)
AAGATGAAAGCGACAGCGTGGATTGACGATTCTGACGGGAAACTGGGAAAGGCTTACGGACTAAAGACCACGCCGCACATAGTAATTATTGGCAAGGACGGCATTGTGGCTTACAACGGGGCGATTGACGACCGTCCGGCAACAGATGGCGATCCGCGAACTGCAAAGAATTACGTCAAAGAGGCGCTTCAGAGTTTGCTCGAAGGAAAACCAGTGGCAGTAAAACAAACAAAACCGTATGGTTGCAGTGTAAAATACTAATCCGGAACAAACCGGGTTCATGGCAAGGTCGGCTGTCCGCAGCCGACCTTTTTATTTTTACTAATTATTGAATAATTTAGTTATGGCGTAACTACAGAGAATAATTAGAAGAAATTTTAAAGAAAAAAATTAAACACAGAGACCACAGAGAAACACGGAGAAACACAGAGGGAAATACAGAGTTTTGAAAAAAAAAAGATAAAATTTAAAAGTCAAAAATTATAAATCTTAAAATTAAAAAATCCTNNTAATCCTACATATTGTTAAAAATAATTCCTTCGATGCTACCTATTCCGTTGAATAAAAAAACTACCAACCCTATTTATCCCTTTAAATTATTTTATCTCTGTGTTCTCTGTGTCCTCTGTGGTTAATAATTAACTCTGTGCTCTCTGTGGTTAATAATTACTCTGTGTCCCTCTGCGTCCTCTGTGGTTAAAAAAATAAAAATTACAGACAAAAATATCTGCCCTACTTTCTTTGTGTTCTCTGTGGTCGAAATTGTGAAATTAAACTTTTTAATGTGTAGTTCATTGTGTATATCCTGTTAAAAATGTTTTTCACCCTATATATCCTGTCAAAATAATTTTTAAATACTGCGAAATTGACTGATTTACAGAAAAGCGGAAAAATCCGGATATGGACTCTTTTAAGGTTCTGATAGCGCCGGATAAGTTTAAAGGGACATTAACAGCACTGCAGGCTGCCGAGGCGATTAAAAAGGGATGGATAGGGTCACGTCCAGCCGATAAGTTTTTAATTTTGCCTGTCAGCGATGGTGGTGACGGTTTCGGGGAGGTGATGAGTAGGCTTCTGAATTGCCGGGCTGTGAGGGTGAAATCTGTAAATGCAGCGCATGAACCGTGTATTACAAAATACTGGTTTAATCAGGAGAAATCAGTTGCTATTGCTGAATCCGCGCGCGTCATCGGTCTTGCCATGTTGCCAGCGGGGAAATACCATCCGTTTGAACTCGACACCTACGGACTGGGGATTGTTTTAAAGAAAATTGCCGAGAAAAGACCATCGAGGGTTATCATCGGACTTGGCGGTAGCGCAACGAATGACGGCGGGTTCGGCATGGCACTGGCTTTGGGATATAAGTTCGTTTCCCGCAACGGCAAGGAAATTCAGAAATGGACTGAACTCGTTAATCTGAAAACTATCCTGCCACCGGAAAAACCGTTGTTGTTTAACGAAGTTATTGCAGCAGTTGACGTAAAAAATTATCTTCTTGGGGCAAAAGGCGCTTCGAGGATTTACGGTCCACAAAAAGGTTTGAAACCGGATGAAATTCCGTTTGCAGAAAGAAACCTGAAACAACTGGTGGCAGTCTTCAGGCGGATATTTGGGCGAGACCCTTCAAAAACGCCGGGTTCAGGCGCTGCGGGCGGTTTGGGATACGCCCTGATGGCGTTTTTAAACGCAAAGGTGGAATCCGGGTTTGAAATCTTTTCGCGGTTTTCTAACCTTGAAGAAAAAATCAGAGAGACGGATATCGTTATAACCGGCGAGGGGTCTTTTGACAGGTCTTCGTTGATGGGAAAAGGAGTCGGCGAAATTGCAAAACTTTGCGCAAAGTATAAAAAACCTTGTATTGTGCTTGCCGGGAAAACCGCAATTACTCCCGAGATTAAAAAATATTTTTCGGCAATATCGGGCATGGCCGAGGCTTGCGGAGAAAAGATGGCGCTGGAAAAACCTGTGGAATCGCTGGAAAAGATTGCCGCGGCTGTAGCAAAATCATTTGCCACCAGCAACCGCCTATGATGGAAGACAACATCGGCGATATTATTATTAAGGCATGCCAGATCAGGAAGATAACACCTGCGGCAGCAGTAATTGCATCCGGATTAACGATGAACGAGTTCAATCATATCCTGAAAACAGGTAAACTGGAAAAAGAGATAAACTACGAGGCGCTTGGACGGCTTCTCGGGATTTCTCCGGATAAATTGAGAATCATTGCAAATGGATGGCAGCCTGTGCAGGCAGATTTATCACGTTGGAACATCAAGCAATTTGTATCTACGGAGGGGTTTTCTGCGAACTGTTATCTTTTGTGGGACAAAAACGGCGAAGCAGTATTATTTGACACAGGTTTTAATTATACAGAAATTGCGGATTTTATTAAAAGCCATGCACTTAATTTAAAATCTCTTTTTATAACCCACAAACACCATGACCATTGCAAACTCGTTCCACAATTCATCGAAAATTTTCCGCAACTTGTGTGTTATAACAGCGCAGAAGGAACGGTAGTACACGATGGCGAGGTTATTTCATTTGGCTCGTTAAATATAAATGTCATATATGTGCCGTCGCATAGTGACGATAGTTTTGCGTATTTTGTAAGCGGCTTTCCGGACAATCTGCCCGGAGTTGTATTTGTTGGGGACATCATATTTGCAGGTTCAGTCGGCAGAATAACACATCTTGAACCTGAAAAAGCGTTGCGGATGATAAAGGAAAAAATACTTGGATTGCCGTCGCAAACTCTGATATGTCCGGGACACGGCTTTGTTACCACTGTGGGAGAAGAATTGCGGAATAATCCCTTTTTCTAAACAGCTGGTTTTGGAGCGCCGGCTTCGGAGACTGCTGTTTCCTGATTTGTAGCCAGGCTCTTCCAATATTTTGGCGGAAGCGAACCGATGGCAATTATCGCCAGTTGGGATGCAACAAAGACAAGCAGCCAGAACGCTGCAGTGTCCATAAAACCATAGGAATGCAATCCCACACCAAGCATATTGACGCCGAACCATGACCAACTTGTAACGATGTTGCCGAACACAGCCATATTCATCAGACCGCGTTCAGAAACAAGTTTTCCCCAGCGGGCATGGAGGTAAATTGCCGTCCATAACACAATAATTAATGCACCGTTTTCCTTTGGGTCCCATCCCCAGAAGCGTCCCCACGATTGGTCAGCCCAGATGCCGCCAAGGACTGTACCGAGAAAACTAAAGAGAATAGCAAAACACATCACGCCGTAAACAATCCTGCTTAAAAGTTGCGCAAGTTCCGGCGTCAGGCGTTTTGTGAAGACCCCGAGGATTATGTAAATTACGGCAAATAAACCTGCCACATACACAGCGCCATAGCCCATTGCAATTGTAACAACGTGAGTAGCAAGCCAGAAATTTGTGTCCAAAACGGCTCGTAAAACTTCCATCGTATCACCGCTAAGCGAGATAATGGGCGACAATCTGTGTTGCAAATCCACCGATTGAAGCAACAACAATGCTTATGCCGTAAGGGAACTTTTTCTCAACATAAAGACCAATCAGGACGACCACCCATCCGACAAATACAACAGACGAATAAAGGTTTGTTACCGGCGGACGTCCTTCAATGCTCATACGGAATATGATTCCGACAGTATGTAGAACAAATGCAAGCGCCAGAAGATACAACGAACTGCGTCTTAACCATTCGGTTAAATTCACAAGCGAGATACAAGCAAGTATGAAGGCAAAGATATAAATCTCTCTTGCTTTCGCAAACGGCGCAAAATTGTTGAAGAACGCCTCTCTTTTAACCTTCGAAAGCTCCTGAGGATAGACAGAGGCAAGATAGCCCTTGTATTCCGCAACAGCGCGATTAAATTCGTCAGGTTTATTCTGAAGCAGCGCGTCGCACATCCGCGAGTAATATTCTATTGCGTCGGGAAGAACAAAGTTCTGGTCGTGAACAAGGTGCAGAAGGAATTCGCCGGGCGATTGCCAAGAATCTTTATCATGCTGGTTTTCCTGTGGTGGGATAAACCGGGGATAGGCTGAACGCGCCACAACATCCCATTTTTGCAGTATGTTTATGAGTTTGTTTAAATCCTCCTGATTAAACTCTTTTTTTGCCTGACTGGCGCGGAATGCTTCAAGACCCGGCTTCAACGCATTTTTAAGTTCTGTGAGCGCGGCGTTCAGGTTTCCATACTCTTCAGGGAAAAGACTGTTTTTTAGTCTCTGAAAAACTACCAGACCAGTGTAGAGTTTAAGAACTTGTTTTTCGAAAGTTGTCCGTTGGGCAGGATCAATCCGCTGGGCTCGCTCAGCCTGTTTGTCAATTTCGGCAAAATGGGGTTTCAACTGATTGAAGGAAAGGAACTGTTTGCCTTCTCCCAATTTTAAAAGGCTTAGAAGTTCAGGGTGATCGATTACAAAAATGCGTCGTTCATCGGCTTTTGCCGGATTAAATATAACCTCCGCAAGCCATTCGGCGGGCAACATAGTTTCGTATTTGCCGGCGCTGTTGGTGGCAGTTTGGTCTGACGGAATCCTGACTGTGGCTTTTGATCGGATCTGGAGAAGCGAGTTTCTTGCGACTGAATCTAACGGCTGAATACGTCCGTTTAAAAGCGCGGGAATGCTGCCGAACGAGCCGAAATCAAATCCGTTTTTCGGCGCGGGCGGTCTCATTGAGGCAATCACCCACAAACCAAAGATGCCAAGCAGGATAATTGGTATAAACTTCTTCATTTCTTCCTCTGTTCGTTAACGAAAATTCCAAGGTTGATTATAAAGTGGATAGTCATTCCCAAGCCGACAAGGATGCAGGCGATATAAGGCGTTGCCCAAGCCGGATTTCTGACGACTTGGAGGATACTCACACGGTCATCGTTCGGGTCAAAACTTCCTTGATAATAAGTTTCGCCGCCGTAACGGAGCGGATTGTTCATATAAATCAGAACCTCGCGTTCTTCGCCGGTCTGCGGGTTTGTGATTTTAACACGGCTTGAAAAGTTTTTCGGGATATCTGTGCCGGGATATTTTTCGTGTTTAAAATCAATAAGGGTTATGAAGTAAGGTTTGTAGTAGCGTTCTGGACGAAGCGAGATTGTCCATTTTTCGTTTCCCACATTGAATTCCTGCGGCTGTTCAATGAATAACGACACAAGCCATGTCCCGGAAGGGGCATTATCACCGATTATTTCAACTATTGCGGAAGGAGCATTTCGGCTGTCTGATTTTGTTTCCGGAGGCAGCGGAATCACCCGGAGTTGTCTGCCAGCACCAAGGGTTGAAGCAGTGTTTTCGCCACCGCCGCTAACATTTTCAATACGCGAGTTCGGGAAATATTCATGAATTTTTACCTGAAATGGTAAATGCGGATTTCTGATGACACTGCCTTTTTCAAGAAGCGATTCAGGGATTGACACAACGGTGTCAGCCTGCGGGTCTGATATCTTTACAAGGGCAAGTTCGCAGCGATTGTAACTTTCGGAATAATTTAAACTCTGACCTTCGACCAGACGCATGTTGCTTTCTGTATGGAACTGGTCAATAAGCAACTGACCAACCAGCAGGACAAGTAGACCAAAGTGAGTTATCAATAATCCGATTCTTTTAGGCTGTAAATCAAATCGCATAACATTTGAAACAAACAGGTTTAAAAGGAGGACTAACCCGATTAAATATCCGCCTGGGAAAATAACAGGAATGCGGTAGTTAAAGACTCTTAAATCTGAGATTACAATGAAACTCTGGAAGAATTCTTTTTGTACGATGAAAATGCCCTTATCTACCTGCGCCAATGTGCCGATAAAGACAAGAATCATTGCAAGCGCAAGGCATACGACTGTGAGCCGCATTGACGACAGAAAATTTAATATTTTTTCAAGCAACATCTTTTTTACCTGTTAAAATTTAAATGATTGAACAAATTTGATTAAACCATCTTTATGCGCATTTACAGCGCCGTCCTGACCGGTCATTTTGAAAAACCATGTATGATTTCCCGCAGGTAGAATAATGCCAACAATACGGGTTGGTTCGTTTGAAGCATTTGAACCGCTGAAATCCACCACAATCGCCTCGCCAGCAGTGGTCTTTATTTTTGTGATTTGCTTATCGAGGTCGGCTTGATTGATTGGGGCGAGTTTAATCTGACCGCGCCAGCGATTTATATTTGGCAAGAGACCGCCGCCATCGCCGTCGAGCCTTGTAATTGTAATGAGTGCAGTTGAGTTGCCGCTTGTAACTTCATAACGCANGGGAGCCATTGGAGTCGGAGCCAGTTGTTTCCAGTTTTCAGGAACGNGNAGTTCGACGGGCATCTGTTCCGCCTGNGNAGTGTTACGTTCCGGCTGCATCTGGTGGGGATTAACTTTAGGTTCAGACGATTGACCGGAAGCAGATTGTTCCAGCTTAACTGAATTCAAATAATTGATAAAATCATTTTGGGCTTCTTCAACAACGGTATTATTGCCGGAAAGACGGAAAAACCAGTTTACATTGTCTTTAAAAAGCATTGCAACAAGAATACGCTCTGGAATATTGCTATCCTTTGGCTGGTTGCCTGAAAAATCGTAAAGCTCGCCCTCATCGCCGCCAATTTTAACCTTCCGTGAACTTTCCTTTACATTTTGTCCGAACTGTTGTCGCCAGATCGCGAGGATTTCTTCTTTTGACGCCTTCATCCCAGCCATAGGCATTACCACGACTTCCCCCTGCGAACCGTCTTTGCCTTTGACAATATATTGAGCCACACGCATGCCNGTAGANGGCATTTGTTCCCAATTTGCAGGTGTAACGCCTGTAACCTTCCATTCGGGAGCGGTCTGGTGAGGCATAACCTGCGGGGCGGATTCCTTAGGANTCTGGTAGACCTTTACCTCTTCCCTCTTACAGCCTATCGCAATGACAGCCAGTCCTGATATTATAAGCAAGATATTGCGCATTTATGTTTAATTTAACCTAAATATCCAAAATTAAAAACGTAAAAATATAGCATATAACAACTGCTATATGCAAAAATAATCATATTTTCATTAAACACTGTAATTTTCGGTGGTGGCTGAGNAGGACGCAGCCAAGTTATCTGGGTAAATTTTGCAGTTTAAGGAATTATACAGCATAAAACTTAAAGTCATTCAGGCAGGTTTAAGTTTCTTCAGGTGTTCGTATCCGTAGGATAATGACAGTCTCATGGGATTTTTATTATAGGATTTTTATCATAATTACAGCCAATGTGAACGATGGATATGACTTTTGATATTATACCGGGATTTTCATGCGTAGAATGTTGATAACCAAAGGGTTATTTCGCAGGCGGTTTATTTCGTCCCGCCTGTTTCCTACACTTGCTATTATCTGCAATGTGTTCATGTTCAAACTTTTGTTTACCAGCAGATTGTTTTCAAATTATTTTTCAAAAAACCGCATGTTTTAATCACCGTGATAAATTTATAACCGGAAGTGTATCATAATAAGACAGTTATAAATGGAGAATAACCAATTCCGCCGTATCTTAATATAAACTCCACCTGTGAATAACCTGTTAATAACCAGTAAAATCAAAGTCGGGGTCTCCATAGACGGAGATTTAGGATGTAGCCAACAACAATATAGTATGTAGATGTGGTATACTACCCATGTAGATGCCATCTACAAGGCATGTAGATGTGAGCGATACTATTAAAGTATTTATAAAGGAATTATAAATTTTTTTAAAGTTATTTTATAAAGGAAGGAAAAGGTAAAAAAAGTTCATTTCATTCATCTTTAAAGGAAAGGGAATCTTTGGTGCATGGGCAAACGGACAACGGGCTGGGGTTTGGAGGAGTGGAATTTAGAGTCTTGATTAATGATTTTTATATAAATCCGGATTTGGATTTATTCCTGTTTTTTTGTTATTCAGGATAATGGGGTTTTACGGATGTCAGTTTGCAGTTTTTAATTACCAGACTTTCCATGGTGCGTTACCGCTGTTCCACATATTGGTCAGGAGTTGTTGTTCGCGGTAAGTATCCATGCATTGCCAAAAGCCGGTATGGATGAATGCCTTTACTTTGCCCTCTGCGGCGAGTCTGGATAGCGGTTCTCTTTCGAGGACGCAGTCGTCGCCGGTAAGATATTCATCAATCCGTTTATCCATGACGAAAAATCCGCCGCTGATGAAGTTACCCTGCTTTTCCGGTTTTTCCCGGAATGCGGTAACGGTGATACCGTCCATTGCAAGGTCGCCAAATCTACCGGTTGGCTGGACAGCAGTTATGGTAACAATTGGTTTATGTTTCTGGTGAAATTTAAGGCTTTCAAGGATATTGCTGTTGGTTAAGCCGTCGCCATAGGTAAGGAAGAAGGTGTCATCAGGGATATATTTCAAGACCCTTTTTAATCTGCCGCCGGTCTGCGTGTGCAAGCCAGTATCAATCATGGTAACTACCCAGTCTTCTTCATCGTGGCGGTTATGATATTGAATCTGAGGATTAGGACCCAATTTTAAGGTAACGTCGCTTGTGTTCCAGTGGTAATTTCTGAAGTAATCCTTGATAACCTCGCCTTTATAACCGAGGCATAAGATAAATTCCTTAAATCCGTAATGGGCATAAATTTTCATTATGTGCCACAGGATTGGTCTGTCGCCAATTGGCACCATCGGTTTTGGTCTGTATTCCGTTTCCTCACGCAAGCGTGTTCCCAGACCACCGCATAAAATTACTACTTTCATCTTGGAATGCTATAATAACCTTTTTTAAAGTATCCTACTTTTAATATTAATAAATATCAACTAATGTTATTCAGGACTGACCGCAAAGCCATTCCGGTATAACTTTTAGGGCATGCAGCAACCTGTTCTGGCGTTCCGCAGACTACGATTTTACCGCCTTTGTCTCCGGCTTCGGGTCCAAGGTCAATAATCCAATCGGCGCATTTAATGACATCAAGATTGTGTTCGATGACTAAAACTGAATTGCCAGCGTCAACCAGTTGCTGGAAGACATCAATCAGGACGCGCACGTCGTTCATGTGCAGCCCGGTAGTCGGTTCGTCAAACACGAACAGTATGTTCGGTGGAACGTAATCGCCCCTGTGCTGGTAAACGTAATCCAAATCGGATTCCAGATCTATGTCATTGGTGGACTCATCTATTATTTCGAGGTCAACCTTTTCCAGACACATTCCACTGATTGCCTTTGCCAGTTTAAGTCTTTGGCATTCGCCGCCGGACAAGGTTGTGAGCGGTTGACCAAGTTTTAGGTAGCCGAGTCCGACCTTCTGCATAACTTCGAGAATCCGATTGCCTTTTTTATATCCTTTGCAGGCTTGAACAGTTTCAGCCATTCGATGCATTCGTCTGCAGTTAAATCCAGAACATCTGCAATATTTTTCGCGTGTTTTCGGGTTAATTCCTGCGAATCTCTGATTTGAGGGGAATCGGGCGAAATGTAGATAGCAAGGGCATCGCTGTTATAACGTTTACCCTGGCACACAGGGCATTTTATATAAACATCGCTGAGGAATTGCATTTCGACCTTTTCGTAACCCATTCCGCTGCAATGCGGACAACGCCCTTCTTCTGTGTTAAAGCTGAATATACGGCGCATTTCACCTACAAGTTTGCCTTCTTTTTCGGCGACCTTTGCGAACAGATTGCGAATATTATCAAAGACTTTAAGATAGGTTGCCGGGTTTGATCGCGGAGTTTTTCCTGGGGCGGATTGGTCAACGACTTCCAGATAGGAAATTGTGTCGTAACCATCTATAACTACTTCATTCAGGACATCAATTTCATTATCTTCTTCTGGGTCAGTGTCTTCGGCTGTGTCACCCTCCTCCACCAGTTCGCCTTTTTTGTTCATGACTATATACTCATCGTATTTGTGTCTCAGCCAGTAAGAGAGGGTTGGGACGAGGCATTCTCTTATCAATGTGCTTTTACCGGAGCCGCTCACGCCAGTTACGCACACAAACCGCTTCAGTGGAATATCAACATTAATGTTTTTCAGGTTATGTCGCTTTGCACCAAACATTTTTAAAACTTGACATTGCCAGTGAATAACACCGTTTGTAACTCTTGCGACAGGACGTCTTTTAGGAATTTCTATAGCCATGCGTCCGCTAAGATATTTGCCGGTGAGTGAATCAGGCGAATTTAATAACTCCTGAAAACTTCCTTTAAAGACAACATAACCTCCGCGTTCTCCTGATGCCGGACCGAGATCGACGATGTAATCTGCGGATCTGATAACATCGGGGTCATGTTCAACCACAACAACTGTATTCCCTATATCCCGAAGATTTTTAAGGATACTAATCAGACGGTCTGTGTCGCGTGGATGTAATCCAATACTTGGTTCATCGAGGATGTAAAGGGTATTTACAAGCTTTGTTCCGAGACAGGCGGTGAGGTTGACTCGCTCTGCTTCTCCGCCGGAAAGTGTTCTGCTTGAACGGTTTAATGTAAGGTAGCCGAGGCCGATTTCAACAAGATATTTTAACCTTGTATAAACTTCCCCCAGCGCGTGATAGACCGGCGAATTTCGATTTCCTTTGAAATTTTTCCAGATAGATTCAATGACTCGAAAGGCATCTTCTATTGGGAGGAGATAAAATTGGCCTAAATTGATGGTGTTTGAATCGCATTTGCCCTCCAAGATAAAGCGTTCTACCAATTCTTCATCCACAGGTAGTCTGTAAAGAAGACTTTCGGGTCTTAACCTGCCACCTTTGCAATCGGGGCACAATGTGTATTTTCTGTATCTTGAAAGAAAAACTCGGACATGCATTTTGTAGGATTTTCCCTCGAGGTAATCAAAGAATCCTTTTACGCCATACCATGCATTTGGGAATGTATTGGCTTTGTCTTTTCCGTAGTCCGGGTCACCGTAGATTATATACTCCTGAATTTCAAGCGGCAGGTGATTGAAAGGCACTCTGGTGGGGATATTTCGGCGCTTGCAGATTTCGAGAAGTTCGTAATAACATTCGCGCGAATAACCGCGTCGCCACGGGCTAATGACTCCTTCTTCGATAGAGAGCGACGGGTCTGGGATAACTTCCCGCCAGTCTATGGTGATAGTCCTGCCAAATCCATGGCAGGTCGGACATGCGCCAATTGGGTTATTGTAACTAAAAAGAGCAGGTTGAGGCTCGTTGTAACTGATATCGCAGGTTGCGCAGTGAAGTTTATTCGAAAACCGATAAGGCGGGTTTGTCCATTCATCGGATTTATCATCAGGCGATTTCCAATAAACGGACACGATTCCCTTGCCGAAATGATACGCCTGTTCGCATGCATCAATAAATCTGGTACGGTTTGATTCATTTAGGCGAATTCTATCCTGAACAACAGTCAATACAGGTTCATTACCAATGACTTGCAGTTCAGATGGAATTTCATTGTTCTTGACAGATTTCTTTTTCTCCGGTTTTTTCCCAGTGTCTAATAATTGCGATTCAATTTCCTCGATTCTTACGACCTTGTTTTTGACTAATAGGCGTTGATAGCCCTGAGTGGTTACGAGTTTAAGCGAATCTTTGAGAGACAGTTTTTCGCTTAGCGGTAGTGAAAATGTGATAAGAATCTCGGGGTCATCATTAAAAGACGGATTTTTTAATAAAGCGTTAATTTTATCCCAGACTGCCTGCGGTGACTCGCGTTGGACGGGTTTATTGCATTTCATGCAGTAGAGTTGGGAAATCACGGGCATCAGCACCTTCATGTAATCGCAGATTTCGGTCATTGTGCCGACTGTGGAACGTGATGTTTTTATGGAATTTCTTTGCTCGATGGCGATGGCAGGCGGGATGCATTCGATAGAGTCCACACGCGGTTTGTCCATACGGTCGAAGAATTGACGAGTATAAGGGGAAAAAGTTTCGATATAACGTCGCTGGCCTTCTGCATATAGGGTTTCGAATGCAAGCGAGCTTTTTCCTGAACCGCTTGGACCGGTGATAACAATGAATTTATTGATAGGCAGGTCAAGGTCGAATCCCTTGAGATTATTCTGCCTGACGCCGCGGAGTCTGATTGCCGTGTTTTGTGTCTCTGTGCTCACTTTAGAAATAACTATATTTTATTACTTTTAAAAGCCATTAAAAAAATATAACTTGCGGGAATAACAAAATTTTTTAAAAAAAACATGTTGACACAACAATATTTAGTGGTTATTTTTAAAACATATACAATTTGATGTGTGTATGAAGTAATTTATGCGATGTCCTAAATGTGGATGCACAGAAGATAAGGTAATAGACTCGCGTTCATCCCGAGACGGCAGCACTATCCGGAGAAGACGAGAATGCATCCGATGTTCTTATCGCTTCACAACATACGAGGAAGTTGAGCATTCAAAACTGATGGTTATTAAGCGCGACGGCAGGAGAGAAGAATTTTCGCGTGAAAAGTTGCTGAACGGAATCCGCCGGGCTTGTCAGAAACGACCTGTGAGTGAACGGGCTCTTGAACAGGTTGTTGATAAAATTGTCGGAGATTTAAGGAACGAATATGAGTTTGAAGTTCCATCTGTTGACATCGGTGCGAGGGTGATGGAAGAACTGAAAGCGATTGATAAGATTGCTTACATCAGATTTGCCAGTGTTTACAGGCGATTCGAAGAAGTAACAGACTTTGTCCAGATGATTCAAAAACTTGAGCGGAAACCAGATACATCAACAATCAGGCTTCCGGGAATCTGAAATAAAAATGAATTTAAGAGACGGAAAACTGGATTTTGGGAAAGAACTTATTATTGAAATAGCCGGCAAGAACGGGGAATTACCTGGAAAGGACATTATTCGGGAGGCAATCCTTGCAGTTGTTCATTACATCAAAAACGACCTTAAAAAAGAGGCAATACCCACCGATGAATTTTCCGAGATGCTCGAAGCTGTGCTTGAAGGGTTTGGTTATCATGTAAAGGCAATCGTCAAAAACGGCGTCAGGGAAGAAAAAGAGATGCCCGAGACAGTTTGCGTTAATCTGGATGAAATTGTGAGTGACAACAAAAACTGTTATGAACTTTTCTTTTTTGATCAACTTGCAAAGACGATAAAGGAGAGCCTTAAGAAAAGTCCAAACGTCTTATACATCAACGGACTGCAAGAGTGTGTTAAGAAAATTGTTGGCGTGAATAAATGGACTAAGAAATGCAGTAGGTTAAGCGACGAAATAGTCTGTTTTGCAAGGTCACAGTTTGAAGCCCTCAGTAATAAAAAGAAAAGCGGACTTGTGATTAAATAATTTATTTCTCGGTTTAAAAAGGAGCAAGGGCTCTGAAATATTTTAAGATTTCTGCGTTATTTCAACACCGCGTTAGTTCAAATCTGATATACTCTGAAACCTGATTTTTTGATTTTTTAAACAAGATTTTTAACCACAAAGGACACAAAGTAATTATTAACCACAGAGGACACAGAGGGTACAGAGGGATAAAAATATTTAACAGATAGGTAGTATGAGCAGGGTGTTAAATTGGAATTTACAGTTTTTGAATATGTCCTATTCATTCTGACTTTCTGTTAATTTTTGTTTTTAATTATGCTTTCTATCCTATCCATCACGCTAATTTATTTTTTGTTTATTCAGCTTGTGTTGTTAATGGAGATGAATCTTTTTCTCTACAGGACTATGCGTTGTGAAAAATTAAGTCATCACATTTTTTTATTGCATTGAACTTTATACTGTGTAACATTTCTGAAAACTCATCTTGAATGCCCATGAAAACAAGAAGTATTTTGGTTGTTGGTGCCAGATATCTGGTCGCAATACCCCTATTTGTATCGGTCACACTGCATTCCCAAACCACAAATTGGGTTGCGTTTAACGATCATCGGAGGGGACCAAGTTCATCTCCGTATGCGAACTTTTACAACGCTTTCGGTCTCGAAGCCGGTCTCAGCGGTCCGTTAACAAATACGGTTAATTACGCCGTGATGCCTCAAGGGGCGCAAACACCGGCTTCCCTTCAAATAATAATTACCGGCACTCCGGACCAATTTGGTTCAATGGGTGCGCCAAATCCAGGAACGCCAGCCGGCAACTGGTTTTTGCCTTATGTAGATTTTGGAACTGACAATAATGATTCAATCGGAATAAGAGACGGCGTTGTAGTAACTTATAAGTTCACAGGGCTTGACCCATCAAAACGGTATGTATTTAAGGGGACTGCGGTGCGTGGAAATAATTATATGGATCGCTGGACGGTAGCAACAATTGACGGAGTTAATTCATTTAAACACGCACATAAACCTACATGGAGCGAAGTTTTTCCGCCTAATTACGGTGTAATAACATCTGCTGATGTAACAACTTTAAATACGAATCAGGCGGCATGGAACGCCGGTGAGAATCGCGCTGTGGGCGCAATGATAGTTTTCAGTGATATCGACCCTGGTCCAGATGGTGAATTCACTGTATCGGTTCAGGTTTACCGTGGAAATGTTCCAAACGGACAGGACACAAAAACTCCAGCTTATAGTTATGCTCTGTCCGCGTTCAGTCTTGAGGAATTAATTGTTTCGCAAACGCCTGCGACCATAACTGCGCAGCCACAATCAAAGGTAGTAAATGAGCTTGAGCCAGCGACATTTACGGTTAGCGTATCAGGAAATCCGCTTCCGACCGTTCAATGGTTCAAAAACGGCGATCCGATTCCTGGCGCAACAAATACGACTCTTTATATCCCGTCCGTGCCGTTGAGCGACAATGG
>JGI24721J44947_10007310_pt1 | contig 14661 bp, 11 predicted proteins | sample YelNatPaOPGAMG01_FD_44947 | JGI IMG/M metagenome (IMG submission 44947)
GGTTAGATTTTTAGTTGTTGACTTTAAGTAAATTTTAAGTAAAATCAATTAAAAAAGGAGTGATATGATTGAGAAAGATAATGCCAAAAAGATTATTAATTTTGTTTTAAAGAATTCAAAGGCAGACCAGACCGAGGTTGTAATATTTGATTTTGATTCAGCACTCACAAGGTATGCGAATAATTACATACATCAAAATGTCCAGGAGTCAAATACAGGTGTGCATATCAGGGTTGCCTTTGGAAAAAAGATCGGTTCTTCCTATACAAATTCCACTGCACCTGACAAGTTGAAAGAAACTCTGCATTGGGCTGAGACCATTGCCCGATTACAGATTGATAATCCATATTTTGAATCACTTCCAGAGGTTAAACCAAACATATATAAAAAGGTTGTTTCTTTTGAGCCAAAGACAGCACGGATGTCTGCGGTGGAGAGGGCGGATGCGGTCAAAGAGATAATTGAGGTTGCCAAAAAGAATAATTTAACCTGTTATGGTTCGGTCTCCAATGGTTTTTCTACAGTTGCGATAGGGAATTCTAATGGGACATTCGCTTATCGACAGAGTAGTGATATTTTCTGTAATATAGTTATGGCAACGGATAATTCCACTGGTTATGTCCAGGCAGGTGCAAAGAATTTAAAAGAATTAAACTTCACAAGAATGGCAAAGATTGCTGCAGAAAAGGCACTGAGGTCAAAAGACCCGGTTGAAATTCCACCAGGACAATATTCCACAATCTTTGAGCCACTTGCAGTAAGTGATATAATCGGTTATCTTGCTTATTATTCATTCAACGGCAAGACTTATGAAGAGGGTCGTTCATTTCTTTCAGATAAACTCGGGAAAAAAGTAGTTGACGAAAGGATTACAATTATTGATGACCCGTTTTATAAGAAAGGATTTGTTACACCATTTGATTTTGAAGGTGTGCCAAAGAAGAAGATTGTTTTGATTGAAAATGGAGTTGCAAAGAATGTTGTCTATGATTCAATGACGGCAACAATGGCAAAGAAAAAATCAACAGGCCATGCACTTATGTATCCGAATCCTTTTGGACCAATACCACTACATATCGTTATGAGGGGTGGCGATAGTAAAATTGATGAGATGATAAAGAATACCAAAAAAGGAGTTCTCATAACCAGACTCCATTATACGAATGTCATTGACCCATACAAACTTGTATTTACTGGTATGACAAGGGATGGAACATTTCTGATTGAAGATGGGGTTATTACAAAAGGTATAAAGAATCTGCGTTTTACCGAGAATATATTTGAGGCATTAAATCGAGTTGAGGCAATCGGTAGTAAAACAGAGATGGTTGCTGAGGAACCTGGTTATGGTGGAAGGAATCCCCATAGTATGGTTGTGCCAGCAATGAAGATAAGGGATTTTACATTTACGAGTGCAACAGAGTTTTGAGCAGAGATTACATAAAATTATTAAGACCAGAACAGTGGGTAAAGAATGTATTTTTATTCGCCGGGCTTGTATTTAGCCGTGAATTTCATAATGTAGAAAAAGTCGGCCTCTCAATTGTAGGATTTGTCATTTTTTCTTTACTGAGCAGTGCGGGTTATATAATTAATGATGTAATAGATTACAGATTTGACCAGTTCATTCCGACAAAGAAGAATAGGCCAATCGCTTCAGGCAAAGTAAAGATATTGAATGCCATCATCGTCTCTGCAGTCTTGACTATTCTCACCCTTTATCTTTCTTACCGGGTCAATGAGAAATTCTTTATTTCTGCTCTTTTATACATAATATTGAGTCTTCTTTATTCTGTATTATTTAAATATCTTGTGATTCTTGATGTTATTGTGGTTGCCATAGGTTATGTTTTGAGGTCTATTGCAGGTGCATTGATAATCAATGTTGAAATATCATCCTGGCTGATTCTCTGCACATTTTTGCTGGCACTTTTTATAATTTTAGCAAAGCGAAAGAGCGAAATGCTCATACTCGGTGAGGAGGCAGAAAAACACCGAAAGGTTCTCTATCATTACTCAATAGATATGCTCAATCATATGATTACGATAACGATTTCTGCCTGCATCGTTTCTTATTGTATATATACACTATCTCCAGATACAATAAATAAATTTCACACAAAGAATTTGATTTTTACAGTTCCATTCGTCATTTATGGTATGTTTAGGTATCTTTACATAATAGAAAAAAAATCCGGTGCTGATATGCCAAACCGTGCACTCATAAACGATATGCCGATGATAATAAATTTTATTCTGTGGGGACTGGTCTGCATTTTGATTTTGCTCTAATTAGCCTAAACAATTTTTAAAATTCCCTGTCTAAATTTTGTATGAGATTTGATAGATTTACACAAAAGGCACAGGATTCCATAGCACTGGCACAGGAGATCCTTGATGAATATAATCATCAGGAATTGGATGTTGAGCATATTTTTCTCGCTCTTTTACGTCAGGAAGATGGGCTTGTGCCAAAGATACTTAAGAAAATTGATATAATGCCCGATGTAATCCAGCGCCGGCTTGAATCTTCGCTGGAACTGAGGCCTAAGGTCTATGGTGGAGCAACCTCGCAGATTTATATTACGCCGAGGACCAAGAGATTGTTATCAGTTGCTCAGACTGAGGCACAGAGAATGAAGGATGATTATGTTGGGACAGAGCATCTATTCCTGGCAATCGCTGAAGAGTTAGAAGGTGAAACTGTAAAGATTCTCAGGGAATTCGGTATAAATAAAGAAAAGATTTATCAGGCATTGCAGATGATAAGGGGTGCGCAGAGGGTGACTGACCAAGATGCAGAGAGTAAGTATATGGCACTTGAAAGATATGCAAGGGATATAACAGCACTGGCAAAACAGGGAAAACTCGACCCGGTGATTGGTAGGGAACAGGAGATAAAAAGGGTGATTCAGATTCTTTCACGCCGGACAAAGAATAATCCTGTTCTAATTGGTGAGGCAGGGGTTGGTAAGACTGCGATCGTAGAAGGACTTGCCCAGAAGATTGTTGAGAAAAATGTTCCGGAGATACTGAAGGATAAAAGGATTCTTGCACTTGATATGGGCTCACTCGTTGCTGGTTCAAAATTCCGTGGTGAATTTGAAGAGCGATTGAAGGCGGTGATGGATGAAATTAGAAAAGGCAAGGGTGAGATAATCCTTTTCATTGATGAATTGCATACGATAGTTGGTGCGGGTGCTGCCGAAGGTGCAATTGATGCCTCAAATATGCTCAAACCTGCGCTTGCAAGGGGTGAATTGCAGTGTATTGGTGCTACGACATTGAACGAATACCGGAAACATATTGAAAAGGATGCTGCACTGGAGAGGAGATTTGCTCCGGTTTATGTTGGTGAACCTTCGGTTGAGGATACAATTAAGATATTGCAGGGATTGAAAAATCGGTATGAATCGCACCATGGTGTGATAATTGATGATTCTGCAATTGATGCAGCAGTAAAACTTTCCCATCGCTATTTAACCGAACGCCATCTTCCTGATAAGGCGATTGATTTGATTGATGAAGCCTGTGCAAGGGCACGGATAGAGATATATTCAATGCCGGATGAATTAAAAGAAATGGAGAAGAGACTTGAACAACTTACTGAAGAAGGCAAAAGGGCGGTGGAGATGCGTAATTATGAACTTGCAGCAAAGTTAAGGGATGAGACTGAGGCATTACAGAAAGAGTATCGTCGTAAAAAGACTGAATGGATGAAACAGCGCGGCATTGATGACCGCGTCACAGAAGATGATATAGCAGAAATCATTTCTAACTGGACCGGAATACCTGTATCAAGGATGCTTGAATCTGAGATGAGCAAATTGCTAAAGATGGAGGAAAGAATCCACGAAAGGCTCGTTGACCAGGAGGATGCAGTTGTTGCGGTGAGCGATGCAATAAGGCGTTCAAGGGCAGGATTGAAAGACCCGAAGCGACCTATTGGCTCATTTATATTTTTAGGTCCTACTGGTGTAGGTAAGACCGAACTTGCAAAATCCCTTGCCGAATTTTTATTTGATACTGAGGATGCCCTGGTGAGGATTGATATGACTGAATACCAGGAAAAGCATACGGTATCAAGACTCATTGGTGCACCGCCTGGATATGTTGGTTATGAAGAGGGTGGACAATTGACCGAGGCAGTGAGGCGCAGACCATACCGGGTGATACTCTTTGATGAATTTGAAAAGGCACATCCTGATGTATTCAATATTTTACTCCAGCTCCTTGATGATGGTAGATTGACCGATGGCCAGGGCAGAACTGTTGATTTTAAAAATACCATAATCATTATGACTTCAAATTTAGGGAGCGAGATCATAACCGAAAATTTGAAGAATGGGAAATTTGATTATGAGCAGACAAAAAAGGAAGTCTACAGGGTTCTTGAAAGGAGTGTAAAGCCTGAATTTTTAAACCGTATTGATGAGGTGATTGTATTTAAGCCACTTGGTTTTGAGGAGATAAAAGGGATTGTTGAGCGGGAATTGAAAAAAGTAGGAAAAAATGTTTCTGAATTTGGATACAAAATTGAATTCAGCGATAGGGTAAAGGATTACCTCGCCCACGAAGGCTTTGACCCGGTCTATGGTGCAAGACCATTGCGCCGGGCAATACAGAGATTGATTGAAAATCCTCTATCAAAAAAGATAATTGCAGGGGAATTCAAAAAGAACAGCACAATTAAGGTTGATATAGAGAAGGGAGAGGTGGTCTTTAAATAATTTAAAGACCACCAGATTTAGCCAGTTGGTATATATTAAAACTTATCGATTAAAAATTATATAGTGCTTCAATCTTCCAGTAGTCTACCTGGGTAAGATTTTCACCCTCAAACGAGAGGTTCAAGATAAGTCTTGAACCAACATTTGTGCCAATGCCGATAGAATTTATAATACTAATGGTTTCATTCATATTTTTATAAGAGTCGTAATTGATAAGGTCATTAGACTCATTGACTGTTTTCTTATAAACTGGTGCTACTCCACCACGCAGACAGAACTGGGAACTTAAGAAAATTTCTGAACCGAAAGGTGTGGTGATTTTATAAGTTTTGTTATCTTTTTCAAAGGAATCAGGGATGGTTTCTTTTTCTTCTGTAATAATTCCCTTTAGTCCGAGAAAGATACTGAAATTATTAGTAATACTTTTCTTGTGACAGATGCCAGCCTCTCCAGAGATATTATTGATATTAAGCTTGTCACCCTCATCTATGGTAGTGTAGTTATTTGTTAATGTATCGGTAAAAGAATAAGAGGTATCAGGGTCGGTATATTCAAAATAATGTTCTACAAACTCTCTACTCAGACCATTGTCTTTTGTTTCTCTACTGCCTTTTCCAGCGCCAATTTCAAACATCAATCTCAGATAATCAGAACCTGCATATTTTGTCCAGTTGATTCCCAATATTGATGACCAGATTTTTTTATCCTCTGTGTTGGTTCTAAACATTTCGCTGACTGAGGTATATTTATTAATCTGCCTTATTAACCCAAGGTGCTGGATGTAAACAGATTCATCGTTATTGGTAGTGGAATCATAATCTTTCCGTTTTTCGTTTCCATAGTTAACCCCGATAACAAAATTTAGACTGGAATTTTCAAAGGGTAGACACTGGCTGATGCGCAGAATCAGATTTGAGGGTTGAGTATAATATCCTGAGAAATCATTCCTATTTCTGTTCAATTTTGTTGTATCTGAGTTATAATAACTTGTGTCATTCAGAAAGTAGTATTCCCTTAAAGAGTTCTCGATTTCTGATTTTTGATACGAAAGTTTTAATCCCAGAAATCCATTTTTCTTTAAAAATGGTATAGCCAAGAAGAACATAGCAGATGGAGAAGAAGACATAGATTTAGCGGAATCAATTTCAATATCATTTTGACCATTATCTTCGTTTATTGAAGTATAACTATAAATACTGTGGCTTGCTAATATTCCAGAGCCAAGATTTTTTATTGTTCCGGGAGCGAAAAATCCGACACTTATTCTATTACCATAATACGTCCCGCTGATGGGCCATTCAGGTCTGAGATAGATAGAGGTTTTAGTTTGATTGCCAAGGAGTGCGGGATTATACTGGATATCAGTGAAAGGGTCTTCAATCAAAAAGGCAAATTCAGGCCCGAGGGCAGAGATACGTAGAGAAGGGATGATATCACTGCCTGTAGTTAAGAAAATCATTAGAAAAATTAGCATACTACCTCCTTTGTAACATTATACACATATTTTCCAAAATGTCAAGAGTTTGTAATATAAACCTATGTGCTACACTTTGTCTGACTTGGTATTTTTTTGATTGTTCGCAGCATTTGATTAATCAAACCGTAATTCTTTTCTAATTTCAAACTAGATATTGACTTTTTTGGTTTTTTATATATAATTTTTTTGGTTATTAAATATTGATTTATTCTGTTCTGCGGGAGTAGCTCAGTGGTGGAGCATCACCTTGCCAAGGTGAGGGTCGCGGGTTCAAATCCCGTCTCCCGCTTTTTTATTTTATGGGTTATTTTGTTTATATAATTAAAAGTTTAAGTAGTGGTCGGTATTATATTGGTCAGTGTAGAGATTTGAAAAATAGAATTAGTGAGCATAATCAAGGGAGGGTTCGTTCAACAAAGGCTTATATTCCATGGAGATTGTGTTATTATGAGGAGTATGAGACAAGAGGCGAGGCGATGAGGCGGGAGAGGGAATTGAAGGCAGTGAAAAAGAGGAAGTATTTGGAGAAGCTTATGGGTGAATAAAGGGTCGCGGGTTTCCCGCTTCTTCCTTATGATTTTTTTGAAACAAGGAAGCGGGATTCTCGCCCACGCCGTAGGCGGGGCGGAACAAATCCCGTCTCCCGCTTATTTTATTTTTATGGGTTATTTTGTTTATATAATTAAAAGTTTAAGTAGTTGAAAATTTTACACTTTGATTTTAAACCCGAGTGACCTGAAAATTTCTACCAATTTTTGTAAACTGGATAGGCGTTCGCATATTCTTAACATATAATTTGGAAATTCCCTTCTAACTGGATAATTTCTTCTGAGGTCTTCAAAATATTTTCTTCTTGCCAGAGGTTCAAACCCAATCATTTTAAAAAGTTTTTTATGGTCATTAAGTGGATTGTAGATTTGTAGTATCGTTCTATAAAGAGTTTTAAAAATGTCATTTTGTGTAATTAATACATCTTTCTCCTCATTTATCTCAGGAAAGACATCATTCTTTCTGATAATCGGTTTTATTTTTAAAATTCTACACAGATTTTTGTAGACGATGTAACTTGCATTGAATTTTCCATCCAGCGAATATCCAGCGATGTGTGGTGTTGCGATATCAGCGATCTTTAGCAGGTCAATATTTATATCGGGTTCATTTTCCCATACATCAAGAATAAGCCCACCGAGTCTTTTGTAGAATTTTATAAGCATTCTTTCATCAATCACCGCTCCCCTTGATGTGTTGATCAGAATCGTTCCCTGCTTAATACTGCTTAAAAATTCTTCATCTATGAGATGGAATGTTTTATATTTTCCTCTAAAAGTTAAAGGGATGTGGAGCGTGATTATATCTGCATCTGAGAATCTTCTAAATGATAGATATTTTTTATTTTTGGTCCGATTGTATTTAGGCGGGTCATTCAATAATACACGCATACCGATTGCCTCACACATCTGTGCAACTTTTGTCCCGACATTTCCAGCGCCAATTATACCGACCGTCTTTCTTTCAAGAGAAAAATTTTTAATTTTTGCAATGACGAGCAATGAGGCGATAACATACTCGGCAACTGAGCGTGAATTAGAACCAGGCGCATATAATAATTTTATCCTATTTTTTCTTAGATAATTTCGATCGATATGGTCGATACCACTTGTCATTGAACCAATGATTTTTATCTTTGTGCCTTCTAATAATTTATCATTGACCTTTGTTACGGTGCGGACGAAAAGCACATCATAATTCCTGATATTCTTTTGATTTATTTCTGATGCAGGTAAGGTATCGATTATACCCAATGTAGAAAAGAGTTCACTGAGGAAAGGAATTTTTTCGTCCGCGATGATTTTTAAATCTGACATCGGATTAATTATATATATCTTCATATATTGTTCAAGTGTTGACTCGGATTATATTTTATATATAATCAATTTTATGCAACCCGGAATCAGGCGATATAAAGTAGGATTATTGGGATTTGGAAAGGTGGTCCGGGCATTTGCTAAACATTACCTTGAGAATAAGAAGAAGATCTTTGATAGATTTGGTATTGATTTAAGATTTGTTGCGGTTGCAGATTCAAAGAGTTTTTTAAGTGGAGATTTAGACTTACAAAGCCTTATTGATAAAAAAGAGAAGATTAAAACGATTAACAAAGCCATAGAAAATCCTCTGAGAAAATTTCTGCCTTTAATTAAAAACCAGGACCTTGATATTATCGTAGATGGATTACCTGGTTCACGGACTGATGCAGGGATAAGTTATCCTTATCTTTATGAAGCGATTAAAAATGGAATCAATATCGTATGCACAAACAAGGCGCCTTTGGTTTTTAAGGGTGATGAACTCATTGAATTATCAAAGAAAAAAAATGTTTATATCGGCATCAGTGCAACGACTGCAGGTGCCCTGCCAACTTCAGGTGTTATCAATAATGAGTTGGTCAATGCAGGTGTATATTATGTGCGTGGAATTCTAAATGGCACGAGTAATTTTGTTCTTGATAAGATTATGTTTGAGAAAAAAAGCAAGATGGATGCGATACGGGAGGCAATAAAACTTGGAATTGCAGAACCAGATTACAGATTTGACCTTGAAGGAATAGACACCTGTTATAAAACAATAATCCTGGGACTTTTGTTAACCGGTAAGTGTGTGGATTTGAGGTCAATACCCTGTCAGGGAATAATGAATTTGGATGAAAAAACAGTCCGTGCAAAGGTAAAGAGGGGAAAGATGGTGAGATTGATAGGGAAGTTATCTATTGAAGATGGAGAGCCTGAAATATCTATTGGACCGGAGTTCCTTGATAAAGATGACCCATTATCTTATGTTTATGGTTCAAACAAAGGTATTACATTCCATACGAGGTTGATGGGTGAACTTACTTTGATCGGAGGCGCATCTGGGCTCGTAGCGATTGGTGCTACGATTATGAAAGACATTATCAACTTTCACAGATTTTATTACAAAGATAAATGAATATCCTTGCTGTTTCTGATATCCACGGCAGGATTAATTATGAGAAGAGGATTTTAGATGCCTTAAGCAGTGCTGACATAGTTGTTATATGTGGTGATATTACGAATTTTGGTGGAAGGAAAGAGGCAATTATCGTGCTTAATACAATAAGAGAATTTAATCCAAATATCCTTGCAGTCCCTGGTAATTGTGACCAGTATGAAGTCCTGGATGTTTTAAAAAATGAACATATTAATCTTCACGGTGAGATTAAAGAATTCAAAGGACTGGTATTTTTCGGAATTGGTGGAAGTGGTTTTACTCCATTTAACACACCCCAGGAGTATTCAGATGAAGAGATTGAAAGGATTCTGAATAATTACAAAAAGCAAAAAGGCAGGGAGATATTTGTTAGTCATGCACCACCGATGAATACAAAGGTTGATAAGACCCTGATGGGTATGCATGTTGGTAGCAAACATATTCGTAAATTCATTGAGGAGAATCAACCTGATATATGCCTTTGTGGTCATATACATGAGGCACGGGGTATTGATAAAATTGGAAAAACAATCATTTTAAACCCTGGCCCATTTCCAAAAAATTATGCCTGGGTCAAAATAACCGATAAAACAGATATTGAACTTTTAACCGCGTAGGTGGATTACCCACCTACGCGGTATGTTTACTCTAACGGACTATTACCAGTCTCTTTGCGTGTTTTATGTTTTCGGTCTCTAAAATAACAAAATAGACACCCGATGGAATGTTCTTATCTATAATCCATCCAATCTTGTAAGAACCTGATTCTTTTTGTTCTCTAAAGAAGTCTTTTACCAATCTACCTGAAGCATCAAATAGTTTAAGATTAACAACCGATTTTTGTGCAAGATTCAATTTTATTGACACTTGTTGGGAAGTTGGATTGGGAACTATACTTACAATTTTGGTTGCCAACTCTGATTTCTGATCTATCTCTTTTTCCTCAATGCCAACCTCAATATTCATACCACCGGTTACGACCAGGGCAAAGGGTTGTTTCGGATATGGAACATTCTGGGCACTGACCCTTATCGTCCAGATTCCTCTCCTTGGAACATTTATTCTGCATACTTCTTCAACATTTCTTGTATCATAATTAGCAGGATTTGCCACAGATTGTCCATTGGCCATCTGATTTCCACGGTAATATGTTCCATAAGGATTAGTCATCTGGAGGTTCAGGTCATTTACTATGTTAGGATTTGAGCCTACTGCTGCCGCAGTATCAGTCCAGACCAGTGCACACCTTAATGCAAGGGTGGAATCAAACACATTGATAAAATAGTCCTTATAGCCACCGGTTATCAACCCTGATGTATCATCCCATATTGCGAGTCTTCGAGTATCACCAGAAAAGTATAAAACACTATCAAGGTCAACCCTGCCAAAACCAATGTTGGAATCAGGCACGATATAACTACCAACATTTGGGTCAGCAGAGACGATTAACATCGCCCTTATCAAAGCTGCACTGATATAGTTTATTGTATCATTGGGATTAGGAGCGCCAGAAGGATACCAACCCTGTTTAAGGTATTGCCTTATCAATCCTGCTGATGCATTACACGCGGGTGTTGCCATACTCGTTCCACTCAGTGTCTTATAACCCGATGTTGTCCCACCGTCAACCGACATAATAGCATTACCCGGTGTGCAGACCGTTGGTTTTATCCTCAAATCAAGGGTTGGGCCTCTTGAAGAAAAACTGGCTATCTGGTTTGAGGATGTTCCATTCATAAGCGCACCAACCGCGACTGTATTCTTTGCATATCCTGCATGTTGAATTGTCCGATAGGTTGGACCACTATTACCTGCTGCAAAAATATCAAGAAAATCTTTGTGCTGCCAGTGATAGGCATCAGAGAAGGCGTCACGGTCAATATAGCCAGTTCCTGTTCTACCCCAGGATGCTGAATGTTGGCGCATTGGAATCACTGGATCATTATAGAACATATTGTAAAGGGGTGTTAAATCAGTGGGTGTCACCAGACTACCTGAGGCATTGGCAATATCAACAAAGAAGAGCCGTGCCTTGTAAGCAACACCGTCATTGACATTCGTCCCACCATTGATTGAATCATCACCAGCAATCGTTCCGCCTACATGACTACCGTGATAGGTTGAACCAACATCGCCAAATGCAGCATTGGTTAAGAGCAGATAGGCAACAATCTTTCTGTGTGATACAAAGTGTCCAGAGTCAGATATGGGTATTGCCTGGTCCCTGTAGGCAATATGGTTTGTAGTTATACCGGTATCAGAATAACCGAGTATCATATTCTGCCCTCGCAATCCCTTGTGCCAGACACGCCTGCCAATAGTATCTGGAGGCACTGTTGAGCTCCAGCCGGTCTGACAGACCCATTGCGAATGTTCATTAAGAGGGACATCAGGGTACCAGGGGACTATCGCCAGAACTTCAGGAATTCTTGCAATCTGGTAAACTTTTGAAAGTTCATATTCCGCACGGATAAGTTTCCCGGTCTCTGTAGCAGTATAATCAAGGACCCTCGCTCCGGTATTTTCTATCTTTTTTAGGACCTTGAATAAATCAGCATCAGGGAATAACTGTATGCTTATCGTTCCCGTGCCACGGGCATCGAGCAGTTCTTTATTGATTTTATATGCAGGCTGGAAGATTCCAACCCAGCGCACAAAAGACAGGGATTTCGTGCTTAACAGTTGTTCTTCTCTCATCTTTACCAGATAGGCATAATTAGGCCAGTATGCATAGATTATCAATCCTCTTGACTGGAGTTCATCTTTCCATTCTTTTAAGATTGGACCTTTGAGTTGGACTAAGTAATAACAGTAATCTTTATCTGCAGATGTAATTTTAAGTTGAGGGGGAAGAGTAGGTTCACCAATCCTTGTATCAAATGAATAACCGTTTTCCATACCAATCATAGCGGGTTCTTCTATAGGTTCTGGCTGATAATAACCACTTGTAACAGCACCTGTGTATGCAGTTGCGTATAAACATAACGACGCCAGACATATCAAGGTATTTTTCATAATTACCTCCTATCTATTTTAATTATAATTATAATTAAAAAATTTTCAAGTATGAAATAATGAGTTCCTTTACTTTCTATTCTATAAAATTCTAAATCCTGAGCCGTCTGTTCCTCCAATCATTCAACCCTATTAATGTGTCAAGCAAGTTTGACCACTACAACTTAGGAATAGGGACTTTAGTCCCGTGAAATTTTGAGACTAAAGTCTCTACTCCAGAGGATTATTCAGATGATGGAAGTTGGTTGAAGAAATGGGTTCGGAATTTATGATTTTCAAATTATCCTTCCGATTTCTTTTCCGATTTTATACAAAAGATTTTTTGCATTGCGTATTGCTGTGTTCCGGTTCTTTGTAATTTCTGCTAAGGCATAGATTTTTAATATTCCGTATCTTTCTAATTTTAGGTCTTTAATAAAATCCCCGCAAACAATTATTACAGGTTTTTGATTCTTTTTGCAGATATTGATGATTTCACCGGTTGCCTTGCCATAGAATGTGGTCTTATCAATCATTCCTTCGCCGGTGATTATCAAATCAGCCTTTTTAATATAGTTTTCAAGATGTGTAATTTTTCTAAAGAAATCAAAACCAGAGATGATTTGTGCCTTAATTATTGCATACATTCCGCCGGCGATTCCACCTGCTGCACCGCTACCTTTTATTTTATCAAGGTCAATTCCATATTCATTGAGAATAACTTTTTTAAAATTTCTTAAACCCCGCTGGATCATTGGTAGTTCTTTTTTTGTTGCACCTTTTTGTTGTGCATAAACAATTGCACCGTTTTTGCCGGTGAGCGGATTAGAAACATCCACGAGGATAATAAATTCAATGGATTTTAATGATTCTATCCCGGTGCAATCTATTTTATATAAATCTAAAAGTCCTGAACAACTTGTTTTAATTTGTTTTGAATTTCTATCAAGAAATTTCACACCAAGAGCTGATAATGCACCGATACCACAGTCTATTGTGCCACTGTCTCCCACACCAATAATAATCCTCTTACATCCTTTTCTTATACTGTCTTTAATCAATTCACCCACGCCTGTGGTTGTCGTTTCTAATGGATTTCTTAAATATTCCGGGATCAAATGGAGCCCTGATGCCTGTGCGAGTTCAATTATTCCGGTTTTTTTTCTCTGAATAATGCCGTATCGTGCCCGGATTTTTTTACCGAGTGGACCAGTAACATCACAGGCAACATAGTTGCCTTTGAAATATTCTGTGATTATATTCAGTGTGCCGAGTCCACCATCAGCAATCGGTAGTTCATTTACTGCGACATTTTTTTTAATTTTTTGTATTCCCCTGGCGATGATGCGCGATATTTCTTTTGAGACAATAGAACCCTTGAAACTCCCCGGGGCAATGAGTATCTTCATTTTTTTGCTTTTATAACTTCAGGATTTACGAGATTGGGTGGTATTTTATTTTTTATAAGGGCGGTTATTAAATTCTCTGCACACATCAGTGCCATATTCGTCCTTGTTTCATAAGTTGCAGAGCCGATATGGGGAAGGAGAAGAACATTTTCCATTTTTAATAATTCTTTTGAAACCGCAGGCTCATTTTCAAAGACATCAAGTGCACATCCTGCAATTTTTCTGTTTTTCAATGCCCTTATCAATGCCTTCTCATCTATAACTGGCCCACGCGCGGTATTAATTATAAATGCGGTTTTTTTCATTAAAGAGAATTCTCTATCAGATAATAGATGGTATGTCTCTTTGGTTAGTGGTGTATGGATTGTGATGAAATCTGCATTCTTAAGAATGTAATCGATAGATTTGTAATGGAGCGAATAAATTTTTTCTTGTTTCATAGAAAGCCTGATTTTATCATAATAGAGTATCTTCATTCCAAATCCGATTGCACGCCTTGCAACTGCCCTGCCGATTCTGCCCATTCCGATTATACCGATTGTTTTCTGATGAACATCATAGCCCAGAAACAACATCGGTGCCCAGCCTTTAAATCTACCTTTTCTTAAAAATCTCTCTGCTTCAGGGATCCGACGGGCAATCCCGATTATCATCCCGAAGGTCAGGTCAGCGGTTGTCTCAGTCAAGACATCAGGTGTGTTTGTGACCATAATACCCCTTTTTGTTGCTTCGGCAACATCAATATTATTATAACCTGCTGCATAGTTTGAAATGATTTTTAACCCTGGTGCACTATTTAGAACCTCTTTATCAATGTTGTCGGTGAGCAATGGGATTAATCCGGTCTTGTCATATAGAACCTTTTTTAACTCTTTTTTTTCTATGGGTCTATCTTTATCATATACCTCTAATATAAAATAACTTTTTAATAAATCTAATGCAGGTTGTGGCAGTTTTCTTGTTATATAAATTTTTTTCCCTGTATTCATATAGTTATTAAATATAGATTTTTTAAAAAATCAAGGGGCTATTTGTTCCTCTTTTC
>JGI24721J44947_10007322_pt1 | contig 14646 bp, 17 predicted proteins | sample YelNatPaOPGAMG01_FD_44947 | JGI IMG/M metagenome (IMG submission 44947)
GCAGCTGTTCAGACGCGTCTGAAGACGAATTTCGCGTCTTTAAGTCTTACCATTCTTGGTGTAGTTTGTGTACGGGACGCGCTCTTGCACGTCGTCGAATTACCCTTGGTGCAGTTTTCCCGAGGCACAAGCACAACCCCGAGCTGGACGCTCCTTACGTTTCTCGAACACCGTCGTCGCCCGCAGTGGTCAGATAAAGCTGCCTCAACAGTTGAAGGGAACAGGGCCCCGTTTCCCCTGAATCTGCGCTGAAAACTCGTTTTCGCTCATCAATACGATAAAGCTGTTCGGGAGCGAGTGAATCCTCTTCCCGTCGACCCCGTCTCGCAGTCTTCGTCGCTTGGATCGACGCTCGACCGACGATACCACTAGCCGAACAAGCGAGACCAGCGAGTTACTGTAACACAGCAGCTGCATTGATATCTAGATCGAGTTTCGCGTCTTGCGCGTGAGTATTCTACACGGAGATATACAAACGTCAGCTGATGGACGTTATCGAAGAATGACCAATTTCGCACCAGAGTAGAAAGAGGCCATATACATAATACGGTCGTAAAGTTCGTCTCTTTTACAGATATCAATCATCGTTGCCTTTGCTGGCTTTTATCGGGAGGGGTTCCTCTTCCGCTCAGTTGTCTCTGGCCCTGAATACGTCTATCTTCCGTATATACTAAAGTTCGTCTCTTTTACAGAGATCAATCATCGTTGCCTTTGCCGGCTTTTATCCGGACGGGTGCCTCTTCATCTCAGTTGTCTCTGGCTCTGAATACGTTTATCTCTCCTGGCTCTCCAGCTCCGTTGACCGCAATTCAAGGATTTTGATGGCAGCGTTGACGNTTCGATTTTCGATTGCACGGCATTCGGATGCTGTCGACAAATTCCATGCATAAGCGGAAGTTGCGAGCTACGCATCGATTTTCATGCTCAGCTTCTTCGTGGACAGCATCGATGCGTCCACTACATCTGTGAAACTTGCCTGTGGCCGGGTGATCGCATATGTGCACCACATCTCGTCCTCTGAACGCTGCCCTGCGGCACCTCCAGGCACGCTTCATCGCTTGGTGTACACCCACGAGGTGTACAGTGGGATCCCCTCGATGTCGTGTTCCGTTTCCACGTCAAGTGCCATCCCTGACAATCATGGGGTCGTGTGGGCGATGCCCATGGCGAGAGCGCTCTCTCCCGCATACGCATGCCCACACTGTTCTATTCGATAGAGGAGCTGTGGAACGCGATCTTACCGATGATGACAAAAGCACCGGACGCATAATCCAGGCTGGAAAGCTAGTGCAGACATTGCGACCAGTCCATGCTCCCATCGTGTAAAACGGTGAAAAACTCTCCCCGGAAAAATCGCCGCGTTCGCTCATACCCGAGTCCATGGTCCTTTCCGATGCAGACAGTAAAAATGTCGGCAGCCTCAGCGAGCATACCCCATTGAACATATCATACCGCTGTAGACTGCCGTTGTATCGATGGCCATAAACAGAAGATGAGTTGTCTTACGGATGAAATCGATTATTTCAACGTGACAAGTTCAGTGAACGTTCGACACGAGCACGTGAACAAGTCGTCCATACACGATCATGAGTTTTGTTTTCTCCTTCATCTAGCAGCGCAAAATCACAACGCGCATCATTTGCCCTGCAACAGCAAGATCGAAAAATTCGAATCATGCGTAACTTGAGCATGCTAGACCGAAGGACAGGAAAACAGGGTATACTTGTACATATGGAAAGTCTAACGACACCAGTGATATTAAGAATCCTATTCGAAACCGTTGCCCATTATCTTGGTTCTGGTAACGTACCGTATTCCAGCGGCTAAGGATCCAAGCAGCAACCCCAAATCGACTACCGAGAAACCCACAACTTTCTATGCACCCGTATGCACTAATCACTGGAATTCGAATGTTGATGCTTTCCACTCTGATACAACTTCCGCAAAAATCGCAATGCTGGAGCAGAGCGAGCAGCGCGGATTCCCCTGGTAATCCGCGACTAGTCCAGGTCGCTGTGGATCGAGAGCATGCGTCCCGCGCCATGCCACGATTTTCGCCTGCGATCATGGGGCACATTCACGTCATCACGTCGCTCGTGACGATTCCTGTTGAACCAGTGCCCTTTACGGTGTTTCCTGATCCATGGCGGAGAGATGGACTAGTGCCTTGTCGGCTTGGTAGGCGACGTCGACGTCGGTTTCGGCGTCGCTCGCTGAGGAATGCGCCTCTAGTGCTGGCCGCAACTGCGTCATACGAGCTTGCTTCGAAATGTATGGAGCCAGTCGCATAAGTGTTTTCGCGGTAACAAGACGCACGTTCGGAACCGGGTCGCTGCTCGCCTTTTGGACCAGCAGGGGCAACAGGTACTTTTCATTGGTTCCCGGATCCAGAGCAGTTGCGAGCTCTCCCATCGCCTGCAACGCTGTAATCCGGTACAGGTAGGAGGTGCTGGTCTCAAAAATACGCTGGACACAGGGTATCGCCTGTTCGATTGCCCAGCTAGCCCCGAATAAACGCACCAGCTCTGCCAGGTTTTTGATCGCTGCCTCTCGAACAGCGTATACCGCATCGGTGAGCCACGCTACGCAGAGCAGGCCCAGCTTGCGATCGAGGTCGAAGTACTGCCGCCCAAGCTGCTTGGCCAACGATGCCATATGCTGAATGATGGCTAGACGGACACGCCAGTTGCGATCCTCGGCGAGCTCAACAATAGCAGGAAGCAGGTCGCTCACGAGACGCTCGATGCCCACTACTGCGCTGAGCTGGTCGAGGTTCGAGATCACGCCCAGTCGTACGTCGGGGCAATCGTCTTTGAGCAGAATCAAAACAAGTGGAAACAATACCTGCAGCGTATGAGAACGGCCCATGATGGGCGCCAGTGCCAGGATCGAGCCAGCGACTGCAGTTCGGACGTGCTGATTGGCATCGTGGACAAGCTCCTTCATAACGGGAACGAGCTCCTGTACGGTGGCCTCAGAGCTGGCAGCTCGGACAACATCGGCGAGCTTCAGCGCTGCCGCAGTGCGTACCTCTGCTTCCCCGTCACGAAGCAAGCGGCAAAAGATACCCACCATACCATCGGGTTTGATTGTACTCAGTCGATCTGCGACTAAGTATCGAACTCGCCACGACTTGTCTGCCGCCAAGCGGAGAACTAGTGCGAACAGCGTCGGTCGATCTGTCTCAGGCAAGAGGCTCACGATTTTTTCCGCGTTCTCTACAACCAGCAGTCGCACAGAATCCTGGTCATCTTCCGCGAGCTCTGCGAATAATTTGAGCAGGAAACCCGACACGTGAACTGGCTCGAGCGCTGCCGCAAACTCAGCAAGATGCGACGCTGCTGCCCGCCGCACCATCGGCGTGTCGTCCTTCGCCAGAGAGAGAAACAGCGACCGCAGCTCCGCCCGCGCATCTGTCTCAGACGCCACAAGTCCAGCGTATGTGGTCGCAAAAAGCGCTGTTGCCGAAATACGCGAAGTAAACCAGTCACCTTCGGCGAGCCGCTTCAGCAATGGGTAGAAAGCGTCCAGAAACCAGTGCTCGCCCGGTTCACAGCAGCGAGCGAGCGAGAGAATCGATTCGACAGCACGCTCCCGAACAACGGTCTCCTCAACCTGAGCGAGTTGTTCCAGCGGTTCGAGCATCGCAGATAGATAGTCTTTTCCCCCGACGTATGGGAGAAAGCGCTCGTCCAACTGGCCCGCAAGCGCGAGCAGGACCTCATCTTCATCATCTATGGTCTCCAGCACGAAAGGCAGTAGCTCCGTACGTGTTCGTTCTTCCCCGATGGCTTTCGCTATCCGTGGAAGCTCCTGTATCGCGTGTATGCGTAGCGATACATCGTCGTGACGAAGTTCGTCTATAAGCGCTGCAACTGGCGTCGCATCGGCTGTTGCATCAGCGGAGCGTGTCGAAGTGTTCAGGGTGTCTGCGGCTACTTCCATGCTGGCCAAGCAACGCAAAGCCGGAATGGTTCCAGACCCAACTCTTCCGACTGAACCCGTCCGATCTTGAAGCTCCGAACTCTTCGCCACCAGGTACCGTTCGTTCGCGTCTACGTAGTACCGCTACGAGAGCCTGGTGCGAGCTTCCTGCGTGCAGGCGCTAGACTCGCGTCTCTCTCGCTCTGTCTCTCGAGCTGAGGTGCCAACGAACTACGCACACGCACACGCACGCACACACACACAGCAGACCTGAGCCTGGTGTCGTGGATGGACTGCCTCCTGACACGATACGCGAACGAGGTAGCTTCACGCACGCTTTCCAGGTAGACGCAAGCGATTCACTCAAAAGTCAACTGCCTAACGCCCAGGAAGCAGCGCTATACGGGTGGTGAGCGCGCAGCCTTGAGAGCACGCCAGCTAGAGGCGCTTGCGACCAGCTGCGCAACGAAGCCTATCAAACGACAGCGTCTGCTGTCTGGCACAGCCACAACGCCGGCTCGTATACCCTTACGTTCTGGACGAGTACGAGGCGGATGGCGCAGGTGGCGTTCGGGCGCGCTGACGACCGCACCCGCCGCCGTCGCCTGTACGACACAGCGGATGTGCGTCCGGCGTTGTGGCGTGCAGCACAGGGCCGCGCCGCCACATGCAGCGTATGATGATCCCCAGATGACATGTCCGTTTATTCCTCATCTTTCTCATTGTGATATGGTCACGGAGGCAGCAGCAGCAGCAGCAGCAGCGCCACCGGAATCGCCGTGCGCAAGCGTCCGGCGGCGGCGGCGGCGGCGGCCACCGGGGCGAATACCGCAATCGATACACTGCTTTCTGGGTTGCATTGTTTAGACGCTGCGTTTCCAGTGCAAAACACTGTGCTGAAACGCTCGTGAATTGCTGAAAAAATACATACGGGGAAACGCTTGCCACTTTTGTAAATTTTTGTCTGAGAACCGCGGAACGAGTTTATACAACACGGTGCTGAAGCTTGTTCTCGGAGACTTGAACACGTCCCTGCTCGGTAGCGCATCATGTTTGTTGAAACGTTCGCAGTGCTCGCTGGTGCGCGTTTCGCGACCTTGTGGCGACTCAGGGCGAACACGGTCTGCTCGGGTGTGGTCTCGCACAGGCCACGACTGGCCTCTGGTGCTGTGGCGAGCGGCGCTCGACAGCGGCGAACGCCGAGAGGCGGACTGAAAGCAGCACGCCGAAACCTTCACATGACAGCGGAAGCGACCCCCATTCAACCCAGCCGGGAGGATGTCTTGCTTGGGCAGCTGGTGTTCATGCAACCTGAGCTGCTCCCCAAGTTCATCGAGGAAAATTTGGAGGAGTTTGATGCCGCTTTTTACGAATTTCTCCAGCAAAAAATAGACACCACAAAGGACCTCGAGGAACGCGTTACGCTGAGTACTTTGAAAGATGCTATTACCGATTTGATGAACGAGTTGCTGCGAAAGCAGGGATCGGAAATGAAGTCTGCAAAACCGGAGGAACGCCCGGACGACTCTGAAATGACGTTACAGCGGGAACTTGAACAGCTGTACCAGAGTTTGGCGCAGCACGCCAGCGATGAGGATCGCCTCCGCGTGGCAGTCGCAGCCAACTATGACCGCTTCACTGCTGCGTTCTTGAATTATGTCTTCGAGAGGGCCCACGGAGAACAGAATAACAGCGCTGAAGCCGCCAAAGTCGCCCAGGCTATCAATGATGAGATGAAATCGCGTATGGATCGAGCCGCGCAGCGCCTGTCAGAGGTGTTGCGCAGCGGCGCGCCCAAGGCAATGTCTATGAAGCTGCGGGAAATCGGAGCGAACGGGGGTATTGATGAGGCATTTATGCTCATTATGCAGGCGAATATAGAGAGGGCGAAGAAGGAAGGTGCGAACGCGCAAGTAATTTCCATACTGGAATCGCTTCGGCAGGAGGCATCGCGGATTATTGACGAGGCTGTGAAAGACAAGGAGCTGCGTCTGGTGCGTGCGCTGCTGCGCACCGAGGACCCCGAACAGCGGCGGCAAATGCTGTTTGCGGCCTTCTCCCCGCGGGATCGCGTCTTCATTGCTCCGGACGCAAACTCTGAGGCACAAATGGAAATCGACGGCAAGCGTTTCCTGGAAATTCTCCGCGAGCTCATTGAAAAATACGGAGCCATTGACGAGAAACTTGTTTCTCGTTGCCGCGAAATTGGTGATCAAGCGGACGAAGTGGCGCGTGAGCTACTGGAGCTTGTGGGTAAAAGCCCACGCGAGATTCAGGATGAGGCCTGGATGCGCACTTTATCCGTGTTCGAGCTGGAGCGAATGGAAATTCAGGCTGAAATGGAGGGTCGCAAGTTGCCCTGGCAGGAACGCCCTCCTGGATTCGATGAGCAAGGTCGTCGGCATCTGTAGGGCACACATACACACACACAGACAGACAGACAGACAGACACACGGGTCCGCTGTGCCGATGGATAAACCGCTGCAGCACGCTAACGATCGCTGCAGATCCGATGCATCGACTGCGAAGAACGCGATGCGTTTGTGTGCGTTTGCGCCCATCGACGACAGTAAGTTGCAATAGACACGTACACATCAGCCCCTAAACCTGTGTGACTTTAAAAAGGAACATGAAAATACTAGCTCTGTAACTGCCTTGCGGTTTTTTTCTGCCTTGATGCACAGCCATAAGATTCAACGCACAGCAATGGGAGCTGAAGAATTCAGAGGTTGTTCTGAGGTTCTCGGTCGCATTTTCGGGAGTGGCTCGTTTCACGCCTCGCCGCTGGCATTCACGACACCACCGGCATGACGATCTTTCGCGACGTCGTTGAATAACGGTTTGCAAAACAGCCGATATTCTCATATAAATCATAGGTATAAGAGTTCGGTTTGCATCTTAAATTGCGAGTAGTGTGCTGAAATAATGTATGGTTCAATTTTTCGATCTTTCTGATTCAAGGCAACACACGGTGGGCGGGAATCCGCGCTCCTGAACTGATGACGAGAAATACTCGACGCCATGACTCGACGACTTGTTCACAGGCTCATGTCGAGGCCAGGCTCAACATGTCACGTCCATGAATCGAATCTGTTTCAAAGACATAGCCCTCTTGCTTTGCTGCCACCGACGATAGAGCATTCCACAGCAGCACGACGCCATACACTGGAAATGCTCCGAGAGGCCCCTGTCTCTTGTGTTGACTTAAAAAAGCGTCTTGCACTCGGATTCCCGGCATCACATTGATCAGTTGTAGTGGAGCATGCGTCACCGCTTTGCACGAAGTTAGCGGAGACGTTTCGAAATTTCTCGACGTGTTCTCCAGCCTGGATTTGCCCTCTGGTAATTGCGGCATCATGGATAAGATTGTATTCCACAAATCTTCGATTGAATGGAACAGCATGCGCTCGCATATGCAGCAAAACTTGTAGTCGACGTGGACATCGACTCAAAGAAACCCATGGTCATTGAACCTGCACCGCGCTAGGAAACGGAGCAGAGCAGCTTCGCGAGCCTTCTGTACCCGTCAGCCGTGTATACTGAGCGATTAAACAAGCGCTCGCGTGAAATACAACGGACCTTGAATGAGCATATGTGCCGTAGATATCGAAACATCTCACCAAATCCAAGTCATACCGCTGCGAAATGCGCGCCAAGGCTGCATACGAAGCAAACGGAAACGGTACGCGACCCGTAGATCGCAACATCNGCTTGAGCATACCATGCATCCACAACTGCCGGAAANAGCAGAGCATCGAGACTTTCATATTGCCGTCACCATCGTTCGCATGCAGGCACCGGTCCTCCCGGGAAATCATAGACTGGTACAGTGGGAGCTGGAACAACCAGCGCGGAAAACGAATCATTCGCAGANAAACCTCGCAAAGCTGGTGTCGATGACAACGGCAAGCGACACAGACTTTAGAATATACATCCCAGTTAGCGCACCGGTTCCGTTTTATGCGGATGCGAACGTCGTGTAGACGCCCGAGTCCTCTTCACACAATCCTCTTCCATTTTCACCTGACACGGGTATAGCAAACTGCGCTGCCTGCACTGGTGCAGGCAAGCGCGTGCCCTCGAACCGGTACCCCGGTCAAGGCGCTGTGTCCGCCAGCCAGACGGCATTCGGACCCCGATTGACCGCTTCTCAGTCGATGGTGCGCTTGAAAAGCTCGCACCGCGCTCGAGACGCGACCTACGAGGATATAACACCTGAAAGGCAAAGTTTGCTTTGGCGGGGAACCGCCCCTGTCCGTCAGACTGTGCCAGCGGGCCCGGATGTCGCCGATGAACTCCACGGCGTAGTGTAGGTCAAAGTGCGAGGGTGCTTCGCGCGCATGAAGCGGAAACGAGCGCTCAGGCGGTTGCAACCTGGGCAACAACAACTCAAGCCGGTGCCGAGGCACGAGTCTTCGGTTTGGGTCTGCTGCCCAGCGTGCCACGAACGTCTGGCGGCAGCGAGTCTGAGCTTTCACACCCTCTATGACTGCAGCGAACGGAGGTCACAGGACGTGCTCGCTTCTGCGAACAGCAGCACCAGCAGTACTTGGGACAGGTTGCCAGACGAGACACCTGGATCAGCGGATCCCGCTCGGGACGCCTGCCTGGCGCAGACGCAAGCACAGCAGAACAGTTCGGAGTCTGCTGGATGTCACCGAAACACAACTGGTGCGTCGTCGTCGTCGTCGTCGTCGTCGACCGCCTCCCAGCCAGACGTGTCAACGACGAATACGAGTTTGCAGACTGCATACCAGACACTCACAGCAAACGTGCCGTACACGTCTTCTCCACACAGTGAAGCGCGGAACGCGTTTCGCTTACTGATGACGCCTCAACGCTACCTAGCCTGTTACTGGACCATGCAACGCTTTTATCGCGGGAATGATGCCACCGGTGCGAACGGCACCTATTTGCGCTCGGAACTGCTCTTCGCAGGTGATTCGCGACTAGAGCGCCTGCTTACAGAGCCGTGTTGGCGATGCTTGGGTAGCACGCGACTCGCTGACGCACTCTGGCGACCTAGCAACGTTCGCGAACAGTACGCAGACGCCAGCAAAATCCGAACCCAAGTCATTTGGCTGGCGCACAAGTCCCTCTTCGAGCATGACGCATATGTGCCGGCTACAAAGCTTCTTGAGGGACGCGAGCCGCGTCTCCCGCGTGCGCTGCTGCTGTCGGCGCTGCAGAAGAGCATCCGACGGGCTCGCTGGCCCCAGGTTGTTCGCCTCTCGCGCTACCTGATCGATCGATACGGTTTGGGTATGGTTGCGCGGCGACTGCTGGTTATCACCGTGGAGGATAGTATGGCACACCCAGCCATGCCGATCCTGGCCTGGTTCATGGGCACAGCGAGTAAGGGCTACCAACCGACTGCAGCCGATGTCGATGCAGTGCTGCGGTTCGCGGCTGAGATCAGCAGCGTCGCCGTTCGTGACTTGCAGGTATCGAGACGCTATCACAGCATTGAGGCGTTCCAGCACGACTGGGCGGTATGCGAGGAAGCTTTTGGAACGTTGGTACCGGCACCAGCGCGGGCGCTCGTTGCCTCGTTGTTGTTGCGGGCGCTTTTCGGCGGCATGCACGGTGATCAGCTCATGATGCGGGAATACGCTGTGGAATGGTTGCGACGGTTTCTCTTGGATACACAGCGTGATCCGCTTCAACTGGAGATACCAGCCGCACCACTGGCGATGCTGCAGGATTCGATGCCGTCGCCAAAGATACCGTCAGTGGATCAGGCGTGGTACGCTGTCGCAGACGCTGCTGCCGCCACTGCGCCATCTTGGCTCCAGTTCTTGGAAAAACTGTACGAAAGGGTCCGTAGCTTGTTATCCTCGCAGCAAATCCGCTGGGAAGCGGACCAGTGCGTATCTATTACCGATATACCGCCGGCGGCAGTAGGTCCATTCAGCGGTCTTCCGTCACCAACGTCAGAGCGAGTGCAGCGGAGTCGCTTTTGGCAGCGCATAAGCCGGACACTCCTCGACTATGCTCCCAAAGCAGCACCAGAGGATACCTGGGCCTCGCTTATCTGGCATTTGCGGGCCAAATTAAACGTGCGGCCTTGCTGGTCGGTCGTCTTCGACGACAACGACGAAGACGACAACTCGACGTTCACCGTTGCGCTGCAGCTCGCGGATAATGCTTGCGAACAACTCCAGCCGTTCTTCACCAGTGCACAGCAACGAGTGTGTTGGCAGAACATAGCACCCCAAGTCGAGGCTTTATCCATGATGGTCTTGCGCCGCTATTTCTCTGAGCACCAGACCCGAGGATGAGCCTTCATGACTTGTCCGTAGCCGACGGGTGTCAGCGCGGGCCGCGATCCGCCGAGTCCTCGCCAACGGGTTCCTTTGCGAGCACTTGGGATCGAGCTTCGATTCGCTGTCGATACAGGCGCACGAGGAATCCTATGAGTAGAACAGCACCCACGATCGTGCTTCCTAGACGAAGCGTATGGGCCCAACTGGGCACCGTTGCCGCCTTTGGAAGCGCTCCGTCGGCACCCATCGAGAGTAAGCTCAGGTCGCGGGCGCCGACGCCAGCCCCGACCAATGGCAGCAGACCTGGCACAATGCCCAAAGTCGTCGTCCAGAGAAAATCGCTGAATCGGACGCCCACAGCCGCAAGCAGGTAGTTATTGATAAACGAGGGTACCGGTGAGAGCCGCATGTACAACATCATAGACGGACCCTCGCGGCGGACGATGTCCAACCAGTACCGGAAACGTGGAAATCGTTGGCACTGTTTCTGCACGTAACCATAGAGCACAGTGCGACCAAGGATGAAACACGCGATCGCCGCCCCCAGTTTGCTCAGATGCATCGAAAGAAACCCAAGCGGAAAACCTAGCGTGTATCCAGCGGCGACCTCGATCAACGCCGATGCCGGGAAACATAACACGATAGCGACAAAGTGCAGCAGTGCGAAGGCTGCAGCAATCTTACCCGGACCGTGCTGGTCCGCCAGTGTCACCAGCCGCTGCACCAGGCTCGAGAAGCGCGCGTGCACCCAGGGCTGGTGTCCCAGCTGGTAAAAAACCACGACCACACAGAACAGCACACCTGCGCCAAGAAACCACTTGATCCGCGTATTTTTATTTTGAACTGTTTCCGACTCGATGGACTGGACACCTTTCGTGCCTGGTGCTGTCACCGAGGCTTCATTCGTCACCCAGGCGCAGGCGCGTGGCGTACGAGCAGCCCCCTTGATCGCGCACACCGAGCTCCGTGGTCGCGATTTTACAACAGTTCGACACAGTCCGAGCCTGGATGTACTGCATCTTCCGCTTCCGATAAACACCTGGAAGGCCATCGTACCGCAGGGGCTCGTGGAAGTCGCCCCAGTGCACAGCGCAGACACCACAGATACGCAAGTAATGAAGGATACCGCGGGTGCAGTGCAGGGTGATCGCGCTCCATCCATGGGCCATAATGTCCTCTATTTATCTAAATATTCATACTTGTCTAGTTAGGTTCAGTGCTCCGTGCAGGACCCGCGGCAGGTCGCGACTCGGGACACGTCATCGGCAAGCATTGTCCACGAGACTGATTTGCAACCGCTGCATCCATATCACGAGTAGCGTGGAGCGTGCTGCGCTTGAAGTGGCGCTAAACGATGCGCCGTTTTGCGGTGTCGATGACCCCGAGAACAGCACTCCACATAGAAGACATCGTCAGCATCCGCTCTGTTCTACGCAGGGTTTTGTAGTTCCGTATGGCGGTCATGCGCAGGCGTTGAACCCTGCAAACAGCATCAATCACGGGGAATATTGGTGCTTGTGCCAATGCTGCTCTATCGCTTTCGTCTTCAGCGATGAACAAGTCGGCGTTCATTCGCCACGATTTGATGCACATCAGCTCGCCGGAACTCGGGTGTGACTCGCACAACGACGTGCACACCGTGCGCAGTCGTCGACAGCATGAGATGATACTAGACGGTAGTGGTCGCGTACTAACGCTACTTGTCCACTTGTTCGCGTGCATGTATGCTTAAAGCGCTTTTACAAACATATGATCGATGTTTCNTCCGGTTGAGCAGAGAACTGGAAACCCAGCAGCAGCCTGACTGCGTCGCGGACACCGAAACACCTCGACCATGAGGATGCGTTCAGGACGACTCCGAAGCTGAGGATGGAAGCGACGCAGCAGATGCGGCCTGGAAGCGCGTATGTTGCCAGATGCAAGCGCCGCCATGGGTCAGCGCCAACCTCGGACTTGTATGGACCGAGGCCCAGCATGGATTCGATGCGCATGTAAGGAACCGACACGTAAGTTTTTTCCAGTGAAGCATTTCGTCACCAGGGCAACGGCGACGATGAACAGCAAGCGGAGCACCACAACCACGTGCCTCTGTGCATGAACCATAATGGGGTGAAGAGTCCGACGTGAATGGGTGTTTCACGACGGACGCGCGCGCGTCACTGTTGCAAGCAAAGCGGCCCGTTTGCCGAACAGGGCGCACGGTGGCGACAACATCGTTGAACGAGCTTGAATCGAGACCGCTGATGGTACGTCTCGCGTTGCGCGTACTGCAAGATGAAGGTACTGCGGGCGGTAACGGCATCATGAGCGTTTCTCCAAAGACGATGAAGCGGTGATCTGCACCAAACAAGGAGCCTGGTGCGGGCGAAGCTTCATAAACAGCCTGCAGATCGAAAGAGCATCATCTATCCATGGAAGAGCAATCCTGCTCAGGTGATCGGTCACGTCGCCTGTGCTGTACGGATCTCGAGTGTGACCATGATTCTGGGGAGATCATGCATCCAACGGATGCTTCTGCAGCTGTTGCCACAAGTGCGCTGGCAACTGCGCGACAATTTTCAGGGATTCTCGTATGATAGCCGCCGGCGGAATGCGAAAAGCGTCTTGCTCTTTTCTGGGGTTCAAAACCTCTTTGACAGTAACCGTTCGACTCAGAAGCTGCTCGCGTGCACAACGCAGTCGAGCAACCACAAACACCACACCGAAATGGGCGCCGAACGCGAGAATCCAGTCGAGGAGCGGCATGGCATCCTCGAACGGCGGGATACAAAGAGAAAACGAGAGCACCGCCGGGAACCCGTGCACGAGAAGCGCGCGTTCCAGACCCAATGGATCTCCGCTGAGCATTGTGGCGAGCTCCTGGTCTACATGCTGGATGGTACGGGCGGCGAGCCGGCAACCCTCGTAGGCGCCAGCTACCGAATTCACTTGGAGATAGCGCGGTGCATAATCCTCCACGAGGCACACAAGCAACCGAAACGCCTCAGGCTCGGGCAATACGTGCAGGAACGATGCTGCGTAGAGGTTCATGCCCTGCACATACGTTTGGTTGTTGTGAACCGCGACCGCCAGGAGAACGCGCGCAAGCGCCTCCGGTGGCACCCGATGACGAACCGTGTCGCATCCACGGAACGTCCGCGGAATATCCTGCTCAATCTTTTCCCACAATTGTTTATAGCGGGCAAAGCTCGTTCCAATGCTATCGAGTAAATCTACATAGCTAGGAACTGTCGAGCGCGCATCATTTCGCGGCCTTTGGGAGAGCAGGAGCCACGAGGCACCTCGCGGTGTTCGCAACTCCTTCGGGAACAACGACTGACAAGCTACAACTTGGGTTCCTTCGAGTCTGTTGGATCCGCACAGCTCCCCGGAAACATCAAGCACGTCGGACGCCTCAGAGGGTAAAAGTCGCCCGCTGGCGAGCCACTTGCGCAGGGCCGAAGCGTTCGCTTCGCGCAGGGCATCCTGCCAGCCAGCGCTCTGCTCTGTAGCTGTCGCCGCCATCCCCGTGGAGCCCACCGCTCTCCCTAGTGAAGCCCCTCGGCGATCATATTTACAAGTGGGGGATGATCTGGAGCTGTCAGTGGTCTCGCTCGAAAGCCGCTCGAGTGCACTCCCGCTCATCTCCAGCACTCGCACCGGCACGAAACACAAACCACGTTCTGGGGTGCTCAGCGGGGGCGCGCGCGCGCACTGCACTGGAACGTTTCCAGCGCGCGGCCGACGGCGCGCTCGCGATACGCCCCGCTGACGCTGACACAGATGACGCTGGCGTTACCAAACAGACGCATGGAAATTTCAAGACACGAATGGACAGATAGACAAAATAATATATATAAATGGACACAAGTGATATCGGAAGCACACCAGCGCGATGCATGCGCAGCGCGCCGCACGGTGTGCGATGCGCTTCGTACGCGAACATCCGCGTGAATCTGGTGTGCACCGCGATCCAGGCAGTCGAGAACCGCGTTCAGAAGCGTGTCAGGCCGGCGCCTGTGTCGCGAAAAACGGCGACACATGCTCGGGACGATTCCGAAGGGCGGTGTAATTAGTACCCAGGATTCGCTCCGAATGCCGGGTATCTCTGTTGATTCGAGGCGCAAAGGTATGCCTGCGTACCAAAGCACTGTGAACCGAGACTTTTGGTGGCGAGTCGTGAAACCCGCGTTGGGTGCCTTACGTTTCTAGCCGGCGCTTTCCCTTGCATAGCNANGCCGAATCTGTCTCGATGCTCGGCGGAATGCCAGAAATACCCGCTATCTCCCAGCGGATCTACGGGCAGTGGCCGGTGGAAAGTCGGAGGTAGCGCGCGTTGTTTTGGCTGCGTTCCCTGGTCTACGTCGACGTTCTGTGGACCAGAAAAAAAGCTTGCGGTGCCGGCACATGACGCCCACATACAACGACAACCCCTCAACCAGAGTCTGGTCAATTTCTGGGTTCACTGGCCTTAGAC